>OOIH01000871.1_pt1 | contig 164901 bp, 169 predicted proteins | sample 1691801 | NCBI WGS metagenome assembly OOIH01 (sample SAMEA1061690, study PRJEB22710) | metagenome
GCAAATGCAAGCATTGAAAACATAAACAGGTTGCGAGAGAAGGAAGCGCAGGAGCGCAAGGAGGCGCAGGAAGAAGACAACAAGAAGAGCGCCGAAGAGCTAAAAAAACAAAAAGAAGAACAAGCTAAAAAGAATGAAGTATTAAAACAAGAACGCGAAGAAAAAGAACAACAAAAAGCCAATCAATCGCAAAATAATAGTACTTCAAATAATAGTTCAGGATCTGGGAATAACGCATATGGTGACTTATTTGTAGGTGACTCAAGAACAGTTGGTTTTAAATCTCAAATAAATTTAAAATCTACTGACAGTGTCTATGCTACATCAGGAGGAGCAATGACCGCCTTTAACTCAGACGTTAGTCAAGCAATTTCTAAAATAAATAGTGACCCAAATCATCGTTACAATTTAGTATTAAATTATGGTGTTAACAACACAACACAAGACTGGGTTACTGCGTATAAGAACATAATAAATCAAGTTAATGGAAAAGCGAATATCTTGATAGTTAGTGTAAATCCCTGCAATGATAATATAGCTAAATATTGTCGTAATTCAAATATTGAAGTTCTTAATAATAAATTAAAGTCTGCCTTCAGTTCGGGATATTCTAATGTAAAGTATTGTGATACTTATACACCATTTGTAAATACACCAAATTATACTAGTATGATTGAAACTAATGAGGGAATACATTATACCCAAAAAGGTGCAGAATTTATATATAATAAAATAAATAGTTGTTTAAGTTCATTCTAATTATGTCAAATAATTACATATATATTGAAATTATAAAATTAATATTGTTATAATTTATTTAGATAATGCAAGATATAGTGACATCCTTAATAACACATACTTGCTAAGTTTTGAAAGAGAGGTGCAGTCGAGGCGTCTACTCGACAATAATATGAATTATAAATATACATCAAGATCTGAAGAAGACACAATGGAGATTGCTGAAAATATCGAAAGTGAAAAATTTCCAGGTATGGTAATTTGCCTAGATGGTGAATTAGGTAGTGGTAAAACAGTATTTGTTAAAGGATTTGCTAAAGCCTTAGGAATCAATGAAACAATTACTAGTCCAACGTTTAGCCTAGTAAAAGAATATCCAGATGGTGAAATGCCATTATACCATATGGACGTTTATAGATTAGATGACGCAACAGAAGAATTTGGTCTAGATGACTACCTTAACAAAGAAGGTGTTTGCATAATTGAATGGCCAGAAATGATTGAAGGACAATTACCAGAAGAAAGACTAGAAATAAAATTCAAAGTCGTTGGTGACAATTCAAGAGTATTAGTCTTCACTCCATATGGACAAAAATACGAAGACTTATGTGAAGCAGTATTATAAGACTCGAAAGAGTTTTTTCTTTTGGTCTAATTGTGGTATAATAAGGCACGAGAGGTGGTACTATGTATACTTTATTTATAGATACACATGACAAAAATGTTTTAATAATTTTATATAAGGACGGAAAGATAGTCGCTAAAGAAGATATTCTTTCATCTAATAAACATAGCGAAATAGCAATGCCTGTTTTAGATAAAGTTTTAAAAAGTATTGATATTGACATCAAAGACATAAATAATGTGATTGTTGTAAATGGTCCAGGTTCATTTACAGGGGAGAGAATTGCTGTAACAATTGGTAAAACAATAGCTTATTGTTTAAATATTCCTATAAGAGTAATCGACTCACTAACAATTCTTGCTTTAAATATTAACAAGGATAAAAAGATTGTTGCTCTAGAAGATCGTAACGGAGCCTATGTTGGAGAATTTGACAAAGATAACAAAAAAATAGAAGAACTAAAATATTTAGGAAAAACAGCTTATGAAGAGTTCAAAAATAATAATGAAGTAGAAACATCATTAGACATTAATTATGAACTCGTATACGAATATACTATGAAATTAAACACTCTTAAACCACACGAAGTAAAACCACTTTATATCAAAGGAATAAGTGCTTTAAATGGTCGATAATATAAAAATAGAAGATTTAAATAGATTTAATGAGCTAGGTACATTAATTAATCCTAATTTCACTAAACTATTTAATTTAGAAAATATTTTAAATTCAACATACGATTATATTATTGGATATTATGATAATAATGACTTAATAGCATTTCTTCACATTACAAAATCATATGAAACTATTGATATCGTAAATATTGTTACAGATTCTAAATATCGAAATAAAGGAATTGCATCAGTACTTATCGATCACTTATTAACAATGTTTAATGATACAAAGACAATAATGCTTGAAGTAAATGAACATAACAATCCTGCTATTAATCTTTATAAAAAACACAATTTTGTAGAAATGTATAGAAGAAAAAAATACTATGGAAATGACGATGCTTTAATAATGAAAAGAGATGTATAAATATGAAAGACATTAATATATTAGCAATAGAGTCATCTTGTGATGAAACAAGTATGGCAATAATAAAGAATGGAACAGAATGTGTTCAACTAACTGTTTTAACTCAAATGGACACTCATGCCGAATTTGGTGGAGTAGTTCCTGAAATAGCTTCACGTATGCATACAGAAAATATCACCATGGTTTTAGAAGAAACATTAACGAAAGCTAACATGACGATGGATGAAATTGATGCTGTAGCAGTTACATATGCTCCAGGATTACTTGGAAGCTTATTAGTAGGTGTAGAATTCGCTAAAACCTTATCTTACATATATAAGAAACCTTTAATAGCTGTAAATCATATTGCAGGCCATATATATGCTAATAACTTAGAAAAAAAGATGGAATTTCCTTTACTAGCCTTAGTAGTTAGTGGAGGACATACTGACTTAATCTTAATGGAAGATGATTATAAATTCACTCATATCGGTGGAACATTAGATGATGCTATCGGTGAATGCTATGATAAAGTAGCTAGAGTTCTTGACCTAAAATATCCAGGCGGACCTAACGTTGAAAAAATGGCTTTAGAAGGAGAACATTCTTATAACTTACCAATTCCAATGAATGATGATTCATTTAATATGAGCTTTAGCGGTCTAAAAAGTAGCATTATTAACTTAGTTCACAATGAAGCTCAAAGAGGAAATGAAATAAATAAAGCGGATTTAGCAAGAAGTTTTCAAGATACAGCAGTTGATCAACTAGCTAGAAAAACAGAACTTGCTATCAAAAAATATAATGTTAAAAATATGATTATCGCAGGTGGTGTTTCTGCTAACAAATTTGTTCGTGGAGAAATTAAGAAAGTAACAGATAAATATGGTGTTGAACTTTCTGTACCAAGAATGGCTTATTGTACAGATAACGCTGCTATGATTGGAGCTGCTGCTTATCCTTTATATTTAAAAGGTGAATTCGCCGATTTAACGTTAAACGCAACTAGTAGTGATGAACTTTACTAGTTAAATAATATTTTATTATGGTATTATAATAATAAGAGTATCATAAAGAGGGTGTAGAAATGAAAAAAGTATTAGTAACAGGAGCAGGTGGAACTGTCGGATTGCAAGTAATAAGATTTCTTTTAAGCGAAGGAAAATACGAAATAACAGCTTTAGAACTAAAAACGAAACATGTCTATAAAAGATTAAAGCCATTCCGTAAAAGAATAAATATTGTATATGGAGATATTAATGATAGTGCAATAATTGATGCTTTAATTAAAGATCATGATGTCGTTATTCACTTAGCAGGAGTTCTCCCACCTTTAGCTAATGTTCGTGAAGACTTATGTAAAGAAATAGACTTGAATGGTACAAAGCAAATCGTCGATTCAATCAGCGACTATAATCCAGATTGCTTTTTACTTTACTCATCAAGTACATCTGTTTATGGTAAACAAGAAAAATATGAAAACATTACAACATCTACAAAGCCAAATTTAGATGAATACGATTACTTTTCTAAATATAAATTAGAATGCGAAAAGTATATTAAAGATAACTTAAAAAATTATTCAATCTTTAGACTTTCATATATCTTAGGTGATCCTGGTCCAGAAAGTTTAATTTATAATATAACTCCTGATAGTAAATGTGAATTGTTATCATCTGAAGATGCTGGATATGCTTTTGTTTGTGCTATTGACTTTAAAAAACAAATCAACAAAAAAACATTTAACGTAGCAGGTGGCGAAAAATTCAGAACCAAGTATTGTGATTATTTAGTTTACTTATTTCAGACATATGGAATATCACTTAAATTCTTATCTGCATATCTTTTTGCCGAAAAGAACTATTATGGTGGATTCTATGAAGATGGTGATAAATTAGATGAAATCTTACATTTTAGAAGTAAAAATTTAGATGTATATTATAATACCTTAACTAAGTATAAATACAAAGCAACAAGAGTACTACCAAGATTTTTTGCTTTACCTTTTGTAGCATTTTATTCAAAAAAGAGTAAAAAGAAATAATATGAAGGGACTAGTTTTAGAAGGTGGAGGTGTCAAAGGATCTTACCAAATAGGATCATATTACGCTTTCCGCGATTGTAAAATAAAGCTAAATGGCTATGTAGGTACATCGATAGGTTCATTTAATGCAGCAATGCTAGCTAGTAACAAAGCAACTGAATTACTAGAATTTTGGTCTAATGTAAATCCAGGTATATTGCTTGGTTTTGAACAAAAATTTATTGATACAGTTACTAAAAAAGATATTGACATAAAATCACTAATATCTTCTTTTTCAGCCTTAAAAAAAGTTGTTTTAAACTTTGGGTTAGATAATACAAAACTTCTATCCGAAATAGAAAAAGTCATAGATTATGAAGCTTTAGAATCAAGCGATTTAGACTTTGGCTTAGTAACAGTTAAAGTTTCAAGGCATGAGGGAATTAAGCCCCTATACATTAATAAAGAAGATATAAAAAATAAAAATAAATTATTAGAATATCTAATGGCTAGTAGTTATTTTCCCGCATTTAGAGAAAAAAGAATCTTAGATAATCACTATTATATTGATGGAGGATTTTATGATAATTCCCCTATAAAACTCTTGGCAGACAAAAATTATAAAGATATCTATGTTATAAATATTAAAGGTATAGGAATAAATCGTAAACCACCAAGAAATGTAAAAATCACATATATTTATCCAAGTCGTGATACAGGAAGAATATTAGAGTTAAATCGTGAAATTATTAAAGATAACATAATGATGGGATATTATGATACCCTAAGAATTTTAAAGAATCTAGATGGCTATAAATATTGTTTTAAGAAAAGAAGTAATGAATATTATAAATTTATAACAAGAAAGATTCCTAAAAGACAGAAAAGAAGAATAAAAAATTTCTTTAATGTAAATACAACGAAAGAAGCAGTATTAAAATCATTAGAATATATATTAGAAAAAGAGGATATTGACTACTATAATGTCTATAATTCATATAAAATGATAAAATTAATACGTAGAATAGATAATAATCATTTTATATACCAATTTGTTAAAAAAATTAAATTTTTCTAGTATTATAAGAATATATTATGTATAATAAAACAAGTTTAAAAGAGGTGTAAATTATGGGAAGAGCTTACGCAGTTAGAGAAGCTAAAATAAAAAAGACAGGAGCAGCTAAAGGTAAAGTATATACAAACTTTGCAAAAGAAATATATCTTGCCGCTAAAAATGGGTCTCCAGAAATCGAAGCAAATAGTGCTTTAAAACATTTAGTAGAAAAAGCAAAAAAAATGCAAGTTCCAGCGGATATTATAACAAGAGCTATCGATAAGGCTAAAGGTGCTGGGAAAGATGAATATGAAGAAATATATTATGAAGGATTTGGTCCTGGAGCATCAACATTTATGATTAAAACATTAACGGATAATGTAAATAGAACAGTTGGTGAAGTTAGAGCTGCTTTCAATAAAATGAAAAAGAGTTTAGGTGTTAATAATTCTGTATCATATAACTATGAAAATCTAGCTATAATGAGTTTTAAATCAGACGCTGAAGAAGAAATACTAATGGCTTTACTAGATGCTGAAATAGAACCAGTTGAGTTCGAAAATGAAGATGGATATCTTACAATTTCTGTAAAATATGGGGATAACTATAAAACAAAAGAAGTTATTGAGACAGTAATTCCAAATGTTGACTTCGAAGTAGATGAATCAGGATGGTATGCAAAAGATCTTGTTACTTTAGAAGGTGAAGATTTAGAAGTATTTAACAAACTTTATAATTTATTAGACGATATTGATGATGTAACAGATATTTATCATAATGTTAAATTAGATGATTAAGGTGGCAAGTCTACCTTTTTTTCATTGTAATTTCACAAATATAGTATAAAATATTAACTTAAGAGGTGAAGTGACATGAAAATACTTGTATGTGATGATGAGCAGCTTATTAGAGAAGTAATAAAAGAATACCTGAGCTTAGAAGGATACGAAGTATCTGAAGCAATAGATGGTGAAGAAGCGGTAAATAAAGCTAGAGAAAACGATTATTCATTAATAATAATGGATATAATGATGCCAAATAAAGATGGTTATCAAGCTTGTAAAGAAATAAAAAAATTCAGTGACGTTCCATTTATAATGCTTTCTGCTCGTAGTGAAGAATATGACAAACTTATTGGATTTGACTTAGGAATAGATGATTATGTAACAAAACCTTTCAGTCCTAAAGAACTAGTTGCAAGAGTGAAAGCAGTAATAAAAAGAAGTATTGGAGAAGAATCAATCTACAAGTTCGATGGTTTAGTAATAGATGATAAAGCTCACGATGTCATTATTGATGGAGAAAAAATTTATCTAACACCTAAAGAATATGAATTACTAAAATACTTTGTCACTAATAAAAATATTGCTCTTTCAAGAGAACAATTACTAACTAATGTATGGGGATATGATTTTTATGGTAATGACAGAACAATTGATACACATGTCAAAACACTAAGAAGAAATTTAAATAACTATGGTGATTTAATAAAAACGGTTAGAGGAATAGGGTATAAATTTGAATATCAAGAAACTAAAAACAAGTAGTATTCGTTATAAAACAATGTTTTACCTAATATTGTTTTCTGTATTTATAATCCTTTTACTTTGGGAATCTCAAATTCTTTTTTCAAACTACTTGTACGAAAAATACCAAATAAAAGATATGGAAAAAATCGCTGAAGAAATTCACGATAAAGATTCCGATGAGTTACATAGTTATTTAAAAAATGTTGTTTATAATAATGCCGTATGTATAGAATATATGGATGTATATGGAAGAGATAAATTATACAATGATGCTTCAACAGGTTGTTTATTAGGTCGTGATAATCAAGAATTTAATCAATATATGACAAGTCTTTATAATAGTGGTGAAGAAATCAAAGCCATTAAATTAGTAAATCCTGACTATAAATCTTCTGCTTTATTATATGGAATAAAAGTAGATAATGGATATATCTTTCTTTTCACTATGCTTAGTAATGTAAATAAAAATTATACTATAATAAAAGACCAACTATTATATTTAGCCATTGTTGTTATAATTCTTGCTATTGTAATAAGTTTGTTTTTGGCTAAAGTTTTAAGTGAACCAATTGTTTCTATAACAGAGAAATCAAAATTATTAGCAAATGGAAATTATAATATTGATTTTGAACATCATGGAATAAAAGAAATCGACGAATTAGCAGATACATTAAATTACTTAGAAAGTGAAGTAAGTAAAACAGATCAATATCGTCGCGACTTAATGGCTAATGTTTCCCATGATTTAAAAACTCCATTAACAATGATTAAAGCCTATGCGGAAATGGTAAGAGATATAACATATAAAGATAAAGAAAAGATGAATGCTAATTTAAATGTTATTATTGACGAAACAGACCGCCTAAATATATTAGTTGGAGATATTTTAGCTTTATCAAAACTTCAAGCTAACTCAGATACTCTAGAAATAGAAACTTTTGACTTAACTAAAGAGGTTAAAGATATCTTAAAAAGATATGATTACTTACGTGATACAGAAGGATATACATTTAATGTATCACTTCCTGAAGAAGTAAATATAAGAGCGGATAAAAATAAAATAAATCAGGTAATATATAATCTTATCAACAATGCAATAAATTATACTGGGGATGACAAAACCATTTTCATTGCAATTAAAGAAGGAAAAAAATCATATGAAATATCTATAAAAGATACTGGAAAGGGAATAGATAAAGATAAAATAGAACATATTTGGGATAAATATTATAAAAATGAAAAAAATCACCAACGTAATGTTGTAGGAACTGGTTTAGGTTTATCAATAGTAAAAAGTATCTTAGAAAGCCATAACTTCGAATATGGTGTAAAAAGTACTAAGAATAAAGGCACAACCTTTTATTTTAAAGTAAACAAAATAAATAATTTAAAAAATAATAATCTAAAAAAATAATTCTTAAGAAATATTTCACTTTTTCCTCACTTAATTTTCATAATTGAATAGTATTATTAAATTATGAAAAGGAGGAAAGATAAAAAGAAATTAAAATAATGTTATTAATTAAAGACAAAAATAATAATAAATTTAATTATATAATATAAACCCTATACAATTAAAATAACATATAAACTCAAAACTCACACTTTTTAGGAAAGAATACATCTTTCCTTTTTTTCATTATAAATTTAATGTAAATAAGCATCTAAGTATTATTGATTTTTAAGATTATCTATATTATTCTGATAATAGAGTAGAAAACGGAGTGAAAAAAATGAATAATGAAAATAATCAAAGTCCACTACCAAATGGAGGACTACAAAATCAACAACAACCAACCCAACCAGTTACATCAGCAACTACAGATGCAGCACCTATCGTAACAACTCAAGTTAATAATTCGAATGAATCACAGGCTAGTGAATCTACACCAGTTACAGCAGTACAAACAAGTTCTTCACAAACACAAGTAGCTGAACAAAAATCTGTTCAACAGTCATCAGTAGATGTACAACCAGTAGTTCAACAAACTCCAGTAGTAGAACAACAATCAGTTGGAGTAGCAACAACACCAAGTCAACCTCAATCATTTGAAATGCCAAACATAAATCAAAATACATCAACATTCTCTGGACAAGTTCAAAATCAAGCAGCACCAAATGTTCAAACACAACAACCAGTTGCAACAGCTCCAATAATAAATACGGATGCAGCAAAAGCTAAGGCAAATGAACTTGCAGCAAAAGCTAAAACTGGATTCAGTAGTTACACAGAGAAGTTAAAAACAGACAAAAAAGTATTAATAATATCAATAATTGTTGTATTAGCTATATTATTTTGTTTAGGAACTTACATGCAAACAGGTGGATCAAAAGGTGTGGTTAAAACATATGCTAGCGCAATGGTAAAATATGATGCTAAAAAAATGACTAAAATTTTTCATGAGGACTACATAGATTATATGGAAGACTTAACGGATGAAGATTTTGAAGATACTTTTGAAGAAACTTTTGAAAGATTTGAAAAAAGAGATTATAAAATTTTAAAATATAAAATAATTGATTATGAAAAATACGATAAAGATCAAATAGAAGATTATGCTGAAAAACTAGAAAAAAGTTACGATATAAATGAAAAAGATGTCAAAGATGTTGTAGAATACTCAATTAAATTTACTATAGACAACGACGGAGACAAAGAGATTGAAAGAACAGAAGTTAACGCTGTAAAAATAAAAAATAAATGGTATATTTTTGAATAACAAAATAATTAAAGAAGAATGGAATAATTCTTCTTTTTTGTGATATAATTCTTACAGGGAGTGTTTAAGGTATGAAAAATTCATTAAGTATATTACTTATAGTTTTACTTATATGGTTGATTTTATTTATTATACTTGAACTAACTATCGTGAATAAACGAAAACGTAATCTAATAAATCAATTTAATGAATTAGATAAAATCTTTATAACTAGATTAAATGTTATTTATAAAATGATTGATATTATTAAAGAATTCAATAAAATAGATTTTGAAAGTCTAAGCAGTAACTTATATGACTATATAAAAGAGTATAATGAATATACTTTAAATAAAAAGATAACGATTAATAGTCAACTAAGTTCTGAAATAAAAAAAATTTTATTGGCATCTACGGCTTATCCAGAACTTCTAAATAATCCCAAATATGTTAAATATGAACGTCATTTAAAAAGATACAATAAAGTTATAAATAAATTTTCTCTTAAATATAACAAGGCTTTAATATCTTATCTCGATCGTTTTAAAATATTTCCTAGTAAAATAATTTGTAAAATAGGCAAATACGAGGAATATAAATACATAGACATTAAATAGTATAAAGCGTTATAAAAATAAAAATAGTAAGGTGATTTTATGTTAGTAAAATATATAATAGTTTTTTTAGTATCTATGGTTCCGTTAATTGAACTAAGAGGAGCTATTCCAATAGCTGTAGGTCTAGGTTTGCCAAAACTTATCTCTTTTATTATTTCCATAATAGGTAATATGTTACCAGTTCCTATAATATATCTATTTTCAAGACGAGTTTTAGAATGGGGAAAAGATAAAAAATATATAGGAAAGTTCTTTACTTGGTGTTTACTTAAAGGCGAAAAAGGCGGCCGTAAATTGCAAGCCAAAGCAGGTAAAGGATTATATTGGGCACTATTCTTATTTGTCGGAATTCCACTACCTGGGACAGGAGCTTGGACAGGTACATTAGCTGCAAGTATCTTAGACTTAGACTTCAAAAAAACAGTTCTTGCTGTAACAGCTGGAGTCTTACTTGCTGGGCTTATTATGATGGCTGTATCATTTGGTTTATTTGAGGTGATCTTTTAGTGGAAACAGTAGTATATTTAATAAGACATTCTGAAGTTACACCAAAGAGTAATATAAAAAATATTAGTATGAGTGACGACTTTCAAACCTCAAATGAAAAAGCTTTTCTTTCTGTAAGCGGTGAAGCCAAAGCTAAAAGTATGAGCCAATTAGAGGAATTACAAAACATAGATGCTGTTTATTCATCTAATTATGTTCGCTCATTAGAAACAGCTAAATATATCGCTCAAGAGAATAATACGATTATAAATATCGACGAGCGCTTAAATGAAAGACAAATAGGCAACTTTGAAAATATTGATAGTAAAGAATTTCATCGTATGCAAGCTAAGGATTTTGACTATAAACTTCCAAATGGAGAATCTTTAAATCAGACAAAAAAAAGAATGATTGAAGTTATGAAAAATATCTTAATGTTTGAAACAGAAAATAGGGTAGCAGTTATTTCGCATAGTACTGCTTTAACATGCTTATTAAGTGCATGGTGTGAAATCGGTAAAAACTACGATGATGAGATTATATTAACTTACAAAGACGAAACAATTGTCGATGGACATTGGACAGCACCAGCTGTTTACAAAGTAACTTTTGATGGAATGACTGTAACTGATATTAAATATATTGAACTTAATAATTAAAAAAAGTGCTATAGATTTTACTCTATAGCACTTTTGTATTCAGCTTCTTTAAATCCAGTTAGAACAAAATTATCACTTATTAACAGAGGTCTTTTAATTAGCATTCCATTAGTACTAATTAACTTTAAAACCTCTTCATCACTCATATTAGGTAACTTATCTTTTAACTTCATTTCTTTATATAAAAGACCACTAGTATTGACAAACCTCTTAACTGGTAATCCACTTTTTGTAAAATATTCTTTTAATTCACCAAATGTTGGTGGATTATTTTTTATGTCTTGCTCATCATAACTAACATTATTGTCATCTAAAAACTTTTTTGCTTTCAAGCAAGTTGAACACTTTGGATAATATATAAATAACATACTATTTTCCTTTCCTTATTGTACGATATACTTTTAAAAGCATAGGTAATACCTTATACCAAAATGGTTTATTGATTAAATCAAATTCTCCAATAAATTCGATATAATCACCACCAATTTTTCTTTTATATTCATAAATACCCGCTAAATTTTTATACTCAGTATGAGGATCACCTACAACACCAAAAAGGTCAGCATACAAATATCCATCATTATAAGCATCCTTCATAAATTCATAATATAATCTATTAACAGTACCAGTATATGTCGCAACATCATCGTTACCAATGTAAAGAGACCAAGCTCCTGTTTCAGAATATGTACATATTAGTGAAGCACATGTATACTCCCCTTCATGTATTTTAAGAATATCTTTAAAGTAATCAATATCTTTTTGAATTTTTACTTTACGTTCTTCCTTCTTTTCCATTTCTAGTTCTTTACTAAATTTGTCAATCAAATGTTGAGGATTTATTTTAACATTGTAAACTTTTACAAAACCTTGTTTACTTAATTCTTCATAAACATTTTTATAATAATCATAACTATACTCATGAAATCCGTCTTTACTAGAAATAATCTTAATTAAATCATGAAAGGTCTTAACTTCATCAGCTTGATAAACTTCTAAGTCATAATTATAGCTTCTCTTAACCGGTCTTGCAAATGACTTTGAAAAAGTTTTTTCTACTTCGTCAAAACTATTATATTTATCATAATAAGTACGGAAAGTGTAACGTGGTTGATTCCCTTCATATAACTTATTAAAGCCTTGATGTTTATAACCTAATTCTATAAAATTATTAAAAATATCATAATTGTTCTTTCCACCTTCAATTTTTTTAGCTTCCATATCAATTTCTTGATACATAATAGGTGGATCCAATTTAAGATATATAGCATTTTCTTCTTTTAAATATTCTTTCAACTGTTTTGTAAATTCAGTTAATACTTCTTTATCAGAGAAGTCCATTGTAAAACCTCTTGGAGAATAAAAATAGCACATATTTAGTGGGGTTTTCTTCTTTAAAAGTAGAGCTGCTGCTACTAATTTGCCTTTATCATTTTTAAGTCCTACATAGCAAGGAATTTGTCCTCTATTTTTTAAACAAGCTTGCCCCCAACCATAACTTTGCATAAAGTGATTATTAGGAGTTCTCTTAAAAAAATCATTATATTCTTTCTCACTTAAGTCTTTGATAAATTTCATTTCATCACTTCCCATTTAAAGTATACCATATCTTTAAAAATTTATGTTTCCTAATTAAATTTTCTGTCAATAAAAATCATTATACATCTATCTGATAGGGTTATAAAAAAGAATGATACCAAAGTGTAAAAAATACACTTTCATTTTAAAATAATATATAGTATACTTAAAAACGTAGAGACAAAATGGTAAAAGGAGAGAATTTTAATGAAAGTAGTAATGCTTGGTAACAATACCAAAGAAGAAATAGAAAAAAGATTACAAATAGTTGCATCTGCTGGAAATTTATCACGTGCAGATGGAACAGTAACACAAGTTTTAGAAACACACAATGATTATGAGTCAAATTTAAAACTTGCTAGAGCAATTGTTGGATATGGTCATAAATCTATATCAGAACATGACTATTTAGTGTTTGCTTTAGAAGATGTTACTCCAATAATAGAACAAATTATAATCGGATATCGTTTAACATCATTTACAATTAAATCAAGAAGAAATGTTGACTTTAGAAATGTTGGCTTTTATGTTCCAGATTTCAAAGATAAAGATGGAAATGTCTTACCAAATAATGCAAAATTGCAAAATGAATATAGAGCTTATATGCAATCACTATTTAACAAATATGGTGAACTTGTTGACGAAGAAATTCCAGTAGAAGATTGTCGTTATATCTTACCATATTGTTATCATAGCAACATTATAATGGGTTGTGATGCGAACGAATTACTAAATATGACAAGTGATATGCTTTATGGTAAAATTTCACAAATAACAGAAGTACGTGAGCTAGGAGAGAAACTAGCTACAATGATAAAGGATTATGTTCCATATTTATCACGTGCTTTAGATAAAGAATCTGATAAAAAATATTATGATGATAAACTTGCTTTCTTAGATAATTTAGTTACAGAAATAGAGTTTCCACAACAAGTAAAACTACTTGATGAAGTAGAAATGACATTTTATACTGAAAATGCAGATTGGAAAGTTCTTGTTAGTACATTAATGGCAAGATATCAATACACTTATGAACAAGCTGAAGAAGTATTATTTGAACTAAGACATAATGAAGATATAAAAAGAAGAATCATGCAAGCAATCATTAATAGTAAACAACAAAGAGAACTTGAACAAGTTTCATTCTCATATCAAATACCAATATCACTTGCTGTCCTTACTCATATAACTAGACATAGAATGCATTCTTTAATGGTTCCAGAATTTACAAGAATGGAATTAGGAAACTATGTAACTCCTGCAACTGTAGCAAAAGCACATAAAGAAGAATACGATGAAATTTTTGCTAATAATAAATTAATGCAAGAATCATTCATTCAAGAAGGTGTAAGACCAGAAGACTTAGTTTATTTCTTATTATCTGGAAATGCATGCAACATTACTACTACTATGAATGGTCGTACCTTAGAATGGATTAGTAGAATGAGATGCTGTACCAAGGCTCAATGGGAAATTAGAGATATTGCTAATAAAATGGTTGAAGAAGCTTCAAAAGTTGCCCCATTAATTGGCGAAGGTTTAGGACCTACATGTAAAGTATTTGGTTACTGTAATGAAGGTAAAGATAGTTGCAAAAATAGAGGAGTAGTTATAAAAACAAAGAAAAAGGACAACTAATATAAATATTACTTAAAAAGAAGGTACTTAATTATAAATAAATTAATACTTTCTTTTTTTATTTTTTTCTGATAGTATAAGTGGCGTAAGTAGGTGATACAATGTTTGATTACAAAATAGTTAATGCCCAGGATAAAGACATGGACATTTTAACTAGTATAAAACTAGTCACTATGATTGACGACGAAATGGACAAGGTATTATCATATACTGAAAAAAATAAAATAAGAAAAAGTGTTCTAAAAAATGTTGAAATGACTTGCTTAAAATACAAAATAATTTATGTTGGTAAGAAAATTGCTGGTGCATATTTAACACTTCCTTATGAAACAGGATACATCATAGATGAACTATATTTATTTAAAGAATATCGTAATAATGGTATAGGAACAAGCATCATAAACAAGTTAAAAAGTGAAATGCCTGAATTATATATTTGGGTATATAAAGACAATAAGAAAGCTTTAAAATTATTCAAAAATCTTGGCTTCATTCCTATTACAAATGGCCGAACAATGATTTTAAAATGTGATAATGTCTATAATACAGTAAAGGAAAAATTAGACAAAATAAAATTAGGATATCGTGATAAAGATGGCAACTTGTATGCTGATTTCAAATGGAACTTTAAAGAAACTTTCTACTTTCAGAACCCAAGACAATTACAAGAAAGTAAAATAGGAACATGTTTTGAGATTGTTGAACTTGAAAGAGAAATTGTATCTAAATTAGGAGTAGATCTAAGAACATATTTCATTCATTATCCTAGTGATTCATATGATATTTCACACGCTTTCCTAATTTATAAAGATTCCAAAAAGTACTATTGGGTTGAAAGTGCCTGGCTAAAATATAAAGGATTACACATATATAATACTAAAGAGGAATTATTTAATGATGTTTTAGAAAAGTTTGTTAATACGATTCCAGATGGAGAATTCAAAAAAGTAAAAATGTATCTTTATGAAAAACCAAGATTTGGGATTAATTATATAAAATTCTTATCCCATTGTATAAATGGTCGAAGTATGAAAATAAAGTGATTTAAATATAACAAGTTATAGTAAAGTATAATAGCTTCTTTATAGTTATTATACTTTTTTAAAATTCTAAATGTTATAATGAATTTATAAGAAGTATGGTGATATTTATGAAAGAAATATTTTATGAACTTATCAAAGAAGCAAGTCAAGGTAACATAATCATCGATGGTGAAGAATGGCCAATCGGTTTTAATACAATAATATATGAAGATAGTAAAGAAAAAGTATCTTTTATAGGAAATAATCTTTCCTTACTTCGAATAACGAATGAAGAAGCTTTCTTTAATGCTTTAGAAGAATATATTTCATTGGAATTAGAAAAAAACAGAAGAGCTATCCCATTCTTAGATCAAACAGGACATAGTCATATAAAATATTTAATTTCTTATCTTTTTGTAAATGCATCAACAGAAGAGTTTACAAATCCTATCCCATTTATAAAAAGAAGAATTGAATTTCTGCAAAATGACACTTTCACTTATCTTAACGATGGCCAAAGATTTAACATCGGCGATTTTTTCTTAGGAAGCCAAATGGAAGTCACCAATAGAGAAAATAGTATATCTATGGAAACAGCATCTAGGTTAGATTTTACCTTAGTTAATAGAGTGGAAGAAAAAGAATTAAGATGTCCAATTCTTAGTATTTATTATGGTATAACAGAAGATAACACCTGTTACATTTATAGTTTAATGAAACCAAAAGAACCAAAGAAGAATATTGATCAAAACGAAGAAAAATTTAAGAAAAAAATAAATCGACTACTATATAAGTTACAAGATGGCGTCATGGAAAATGAATCTGAAGAATTTAAAGCGTATAAAAATGGCACAAGTGATTACTATCCAGAAAATATTACTGATGTAACGTCATCATTTGTTCTAGGATTAACTGCCTTTATGGCTCTTTTGGAAAGTGCAGGAATTAATAAAATTAAAGTTATTCCATATTTACCAGTAAGATACTTATCAAGGAGTATAGCAGCAGATAATATAAGTGATGAAGAAAAAAGAACCGAATTACAAGAACGTAACAATGCAATTCAATATAATGCAACCAATAAGCTCATTAGAACATTTAGAAGAGTTATGTATCATTTAAAAGATTTAGAATTATACTCATTCCCATATGAACTAGATGAATGTTTAAACTTAACATTAAGTGAAGAACATACAGATTTAAATAATCCATTACTTAATGATATCTTTAATGGGTTACAAGACCAAGAAAAGACTAAAAAAATATAGAATGTCAACGATAAAAAAACGTTTAATAAATAAAAAAAGTTTTATAATATAGATAGGTGAGTTTTATGACTGAGGGAGTAAAAAAAGAAAAATTAATTATTTATATATGTTTAGTTTTACTAACACTTAGTTTAATTATTTTTCTATTATTTTCATTGTTTTCTAAAGAGAAAAAATTAGAAAATAAAATGGACAATCTTATCTTCGAAACTTTAACTACAAAAAAACAAGTAGGTCGCCTAAATTCCATTGAAGATAAAGATAAGAACATATATTACAAAATATCTTATCCAACAACTGGAGAAGAAGGTGTTGATAAAGTTATCACATCTAAAATAGAAGAAATAAAAGAACAAACTATGCTTGAATATTTATCTGAGATTGAAGAAGTAAATACATACTACTTTATTGATTATGAAATTTACATAGGTATTGATAATACTATAAGTTTAATTTTACGTGAAAACATTGAAACCTTAGATTTAAATAATACTACAAAAGAGCATATTTATATTATTGATGTGAATAAAGGAGAAATAATTAACAAAGAAGAATTATTTAATGAAGGTTATAAAGATACCTTAACTAGTTATTTAGATAATGATACATTAGATGAATCTAAATTATTTATTAAGGGTGATAAATTAGTAGTGGATAACATAGAAATTCCTATATCTGAAATAGAAAGTGTTATCAAAAGAGAAAACAAAATAACAGAATACGAACAAAGTGATACGGAAGAACCAGTATATACAATTATAAATAAAGAATATATGTCAATTGGAGACACTGTTTTATATAATAAGGATAATGTAAGCAGTGAAATAATTGGTAGCATCAAAAAAGATGAAGTAGTAAAAGTTTATAAAGAAAACGATAAAGGCTGGAGTATTCTCCTTTATAATGATGGTCTTGCTTTTATTGAAAGTAATAAACTAACTAAAAAAGTTGATAAAGTTATTCCTGCAGAACCTGGTAATGAAAACATTGTTGAAGAGACATTTTATGCAATAACAAATGTCAATTTAAGAAGTGAAGCTAGTGTTAAAAGTGACTTACTAGCAGAAATAAAAAGAAACGAAAAAGTAACGAAAATTGAACAAACAGGTAGCTGGACAAAAGTAAGATATAAAGATATAGAGGGGTATGTTAGTACATCTTATCTTTCAAAAACAATGGTAAAAAATAGAGTGGTAAAAGATAATGTCACTCCACAAGGGCAAATAGATCCAACTAAACCAATGGTAGCTCTTACGTTTGACGATGGTCCAAATCCAGTTGCTACACCAATGATTCTTGATACCTTAGAAAAGTATAATGTTCGAGCAACATTCTTTGATTTAGGTAACTTAATGCTAAAATATCCTGATGTTGTTAAAAGAGAAGCCACTCTTGGTGAAGTAGGAACACATACTTATTCTCATAAAAATTTAAATGCTATATCAGATAAAGAAATAGCAAAAGAAATAGAACTAAGTAAGCAAGCTTTTAATGAAGTTTTAGGAATTGATCCACCTTTATTAAGACCACCATATGGGAATGCCAATGCTAAAGTAAGAACACTTATTGATATACCATTAATTAACTGGAACGTTGATTCCTTAGATTGGAAATATCTAAATAAGGATCTTACATTACATGAAATAGATAAGTATAGTAATCTAGATGGTAAAATAATTCTTATGCATTCTATCTATAAACCAACAGCTGAAGCAGTAGAAGTATTAGTACCAGACTTATTAGATAGAGGATATCAAATTGTTACAGTTTCAGAGTTAGCTAAGTATCGTGGTATTACTTTAGAAACAGGGAAAATTTACTATGGTTTTAGTAAATAAGAAAGAGGAAGTAGAGTGAAAGTACAAGATTATTATGAATATTTAGCAGCCATAAATAATCTAGATAATATAGATAAAGATAATAGAGAAGTTATTGAAGATTTTAAAAACGAAGATTTAGATTTAACAGAATTAGATCTTGATATAGACGATATATTGTATGTAGATGAGGAAGACGAAGATGAGTTTGAGGATTTAGAGGAGTACGATGATATCGAAGATGATGATGACATTGACGAGGAAGAGGAATCGGATGATGATTTTGAAGAATTAGATGATTAAAAAAGAAAGGGTAAATATATTTAATAAGTATTCACCAAAGGTAGTATCATGGAAGAAAAATTAAACAAAGCTAATGAAATGATAAGTAATTCAACTAACATTCCAGAGGATATAAAAGAAATAGTAAGAATTATTTGTAAACATTATATAAAAGAGACAGAAGGTAAATTACCATTAGAAGCTATTCAAAATATCTGCGAATCAGAATTTGAAAAAATATCTAGTGATAATGTAGATTTTTCTGGCGAAAATAAAATTTTAGGAACCACAGATGTAAAATATGATGAAGAATGCAATGTAATTCACAAAATGAGTTATTTAAATGATAGTAATTATATTAAGCTAATAACAATCTTAACACATGAATTGGGACACGTAATGACAGAATTTGCACCATGTTCCATAGCTAATAGTTCTTATAGTTTAGTTAAAAGAACAACAGGATTCTTTACAAATTGTAGATACAATGAAGAAGGAGAATTACTTACTACTGGCATGTATGGTTTTAGAATGTCAGATGGTTTTCTAGAATCCTTATGTAGTAGAATCTTTATGTCACAAGAGTTTAGAGAGGATTTAAAAGCTGTTGGATATGATTTAGAAGATTATGTATACAAAGATGAAAGGCTATTTCCATCTCGAGTATATGATGAATACAAGGCATGTTTTGAATTATTTGATTACATAATGGATGGTCAATTATTTGACTTTTCATGTAAGAAGTATGAGACGAATGAAGAAATGATAGCTGATATAAATAGATATAGATTAAATACAATATTTGAGTATTTAGATAAAAGCAATGATGCTTTATGGAAGCTCAAGAAATTTGAAGGAAAAGAAAGTAGTGAAGAATTCCAAAGTTTACTAGAAGAATATAAAGATAAAAAAAGTGATTCAATTAATTTATCGTATGTTTTATTAGATTTATACGATAAAGAAATGGATGATGACATATTTGAAGAATTGTTAGATGTTTATAGAAAAACATTAGATAAGCAAAAATTGTTACCTATATCAACTACTGAATTTGGAACACCATCTATGTAAAAAATGGTTGAAAATTTGGCTGTGGATAAGTATACAAGTTGTAAACAGGGCAACAGGTAATTGCTCTGTTTTTTATATGGTTATGGTAAAATTAAATTAAGAATAGAGGAGAGATTATTAATGGATCTAAAAAAATTATTTGGATATGTTGGAAAGAATGTTGTAGTTACAGGAGCAGCTTCTGGTATGGCTAAGAGTGCTGCAGAGTTACTGGTAGAATTAGGAGCTAATGTATATGCAATAGATATTAATCCTATTGAGTTAAATGTAACGAAAGCTTTTCAAGCCGATTTAAGTAAAAAGGAAGAAATTGATAGAGTAATAGCGGAGTTACCTGAGGAAATAGATGGATTATTCTTATGTCATGGTATTGCATATTTTCCAGGTAGAGAGTTATTAGTACAAAAGGTTAATTTCTATAGTCAGAAGTATATGACTGAAGCGTTGTTACCTAGAATAAAAGAACATGGTACAGTAAACTTTATTTCTTCTGTAGGTGGATTTGGATGGCAAGCTGTTTATGATAAGGCAGTTGAGCTTATTAATTTAAGTTCTTGGGATGAGGCGATGGAATGGTATGATAAACATCCAGAGTTGATACAAAGTGCTTATGTATTTGCTAAGCAATGTTTAGAATCTTATGTTACTTATAAGTGTATGGCACCAGAATTTATTGATAAGAGAATTAGGTTGAATGCTATTAATCCTGGTGATACTACTACTGGGCTTACAGAGGACTTTAATAAGTCAACTAGTCCTAATGGGGATGTGGCTGAAGGTGAAGAGATGATTAGTAATATCTTCTTAAAGAGTTGGAATGGATATGCTGCTACACCAGAACAAATGGGTTATCCTTTAGTTGCAGTTGGTAGTGATATATTCTCATATATGTCAGGCCAATTGATTTATATAGATATGGGCTTAACTAGTATGTGGAGTAGTGGAGCTATGTTGCAAAAAGAAAGTAAGTCAATTGAAGAGATTAGTGGAGAAGCGAATAATTAGTTAGTAAATGAAAAAGGAACACGAGGGTGTTCTTTTTTAGTATAGAAAGAATAAATAAACTTGACTCTCCAGTTAGCTGTAGTGCTAATATATGAAAAAGAAAGGAGAAAACCATATTTTAGATAAGCTAAATTTAGAGTATAATGAGTTTAGAATTATTATATAGAATGGTGGTAATAAAATGTATAAAATAGGAGATTTTTCGAAAAAAACAAATGTACCAATAAAAACTTTAAGATATTATGATGAAATAGATTTATTTAAACCATTATTTATAGATGAATGTACAGGATATAGATATTATCAAGATGTACAAATAAAAGTAATAAATAAAATAAAAATGCTTAAAGATTTAAATTTATCTTTGAAAGAAATACATGATTATTTAGAAAGTGAAGATATAAATATTTTACTTAATAAAGAAAGGGAGTTTAGAATGAAAGTAGAAAAGATAGCAAATTATGTTGAAGATAGTAAATATGAAATTAAGAAAGGAACTTATAACGATTATATTAAATGGAATGGTCTAAGAATGGCTAATACACCAGCTGCCTTAGAGATAAGAGATGGTGTGGCTAAGTTTTATATGGTTTTTAAAAATGAAGAATATTTTTCTGACTTCTTAGTATTTGAAGAAGAGGAAAATTTAATTAATTTGAATATAGTATTTCATTTTGAGGATTTTATTAGAGTAGCTATAGAAACTTTGAAAAACGAATATGATTATATAACTTTTAGTATCGATGATAATTTATATCATGGAGCAGACTTAGTAAGAAACAATTGCCATGTTATCGAAGAAAGAGAAAAAGAAGTAAAAGGATACGATGGTAGAAAGTGGGAGTTAACGTATTTGAAGGTTAGTTTAGATAGAACACATTAGTTGTTCTTTTTGTATGTTATAATATGGTTAATGAGGAGAGATGGCTATGAAAGTATTTTTAACTAGTAATTTAAATCATTATGAAAAGATAGATAGAGTTAAAGTAGCTAAAGAGATAGATAATACGAATGGATTAGTTGATCAATTAAAAAGTAAATTAGAAGGTACAAGAGGTATTCTGTATGTACCAGCAGATGCTAGTAATAAAGATAAGATAGATGAATATTCTAAGATATTATTTGACGCCTTAAAATTATCTGGTATTATCTTTGATAATTATTATGTAATAGATGATAAGAGTAGTGAAGATGAAGTAAGAAATAGAGTATTAAAAAGTGACTTAGTATTTTTATCTGGTGGAGATACATATACGCAAATGCAGTATTTTGAGAAAATTAATTTAAGAGAAATATTAAGTGAGTATGAAGGAGTTATAGTAGGACAAAGTGCTGGTTCAATCAATTTAGCTGAGGATGTATATAATAGTCCAGAATGTGAAGAGGACTTGAAGAAACCTAGTTGTTATAAAGGATTAGGTAAGACTCATATTAATATTGAGCCACATTTTATATTAGATACTTCTAATTTTAATAGCGATGAAATACTACATAGAAATGCTATGTTAGAGGAATCTAAGAAAAGAGATTTGTATGGTCTTCCTGATGTTAGCCATATCTTTGATGATGGTGTAGAGCAGACGATATATGGTGAGTGTTATTTGCTTAGAGATGAGATAATAAAGAAAATTTGTGAGAATAGAGAAGATATTAATATAAAATAGAATTAGATAAAATATAGTTGAAATAAGCAAATATATTAATTCTTTTTGTGATATTGAGTTTTATTATAATGGTAATTTTTAGTATAATATAAAATGAGGTGAAAAAATGTATAAAATAAGAAAAATATCATTTAAAAATCATCCAATATTAGGAAATTTATCTTTAGATTTTTGCGATGTAACCGGTAAAGCAGTTGATACAATAATTTTTGCAGGAGAAAATGGAACAGGAAAAAGTACTATTTTAGATGAATTATATAACATATCTTTAAATAAAGTTTCTACTTCTATGGATGTAGAGCTAGAAAAAAATGAAAAAATAATGAAACTTAATTATTATCAATCTGGTCCCATCTTTCATGTTAAAGATAATTTTGGATATGATAATTATGTTGGATATGCAAAATATAATTTTTGTGGAATATTTTCAGATGTTGATATAAATTTTAATGCTAAGAATTTGACATCAGTTACAAGCCTAAATTTAGATTCTGAAAATGAAAGCAAACGTTCATCTAGTGATTTTCCAACACAGATAAAACAATTATTAATTGATGTTCAAGCCCTTGATGATGCTGATATCTCTGCAGCAGCTAAAAATAATCCTAGTATTCCTTATAATCAATTAAATATTGACGAAAGAATGAAACGTTTTGTAAATGCTTTTAATAGTATGTTTAATAATTTAGTTTATAGTAGAATTGAAAATGTAAATGGTCATAAATCTATAATTTTTAAAAAGTATAATAAACCAGTTGAAATTGATAATTTAAGTTCAGGGGAAAAGCAAATTGTATATAGAGGTTGTTTCTTATTAAAAGATATTAATTCTATGAATGGTGCATTTGTTTTTATTGACGAGCCTGAAATTAGTCTTCATCCTAGTTGGCAAAATAAAATAATGGACTTTTATAAGAATATTTTTACAGATCAAGAAGGAAAACAAACATCACAAATCTTTACAGTAACTCATTCTCCATTTGTAGTTCATAACAATAATAGAAAAAATGATAAAGTAATTGTTTTGCAACGCAATGATTCAGGTGAAATAGAAGTTCGCGATAAAGCCGAATATTATAAATGCGATACAATAGAAGCTGTTGCGGATGCTTTTTCTGTAAACTGGCTTAATAAGAGTACATCTACTGTATACTTGGAAGGTAGAACAGATGAAAAGTATTTTAAAAGGGCTTTGGAAGTATTTGGATATGATGATATTCCTTTTGAATTTAAATGGATCGGTTATATAAATGATAAGAATTGTCAGGAAGAGAATACAGGCAAAGATGCTTTAAACAAAGCTGTACAATTTTTGATAGCTAATAATTGGCCTTTTAAAAATGTGTGTTTGTTTGATTGCGATACTAATAAATCTGAAACAGATAAAAATAATGTTTACACCAGAATTATTCCTACATATAAAAATTCTAAAAAAATGAAAAAAGGTATCGAAAATGCATTAATTTTAGATTCTATTGACACTTCACCTTATTATACTACTAAGGTTAGAGAAGGTGATTATGGTGATGATAATACTATAACAGAATTTAATAAAATGGATTTTTGTGATTATATTTGTTCTTTAAGTGATGATGAATTAAAAGTAATATTGGCTAATTTAGAAAAAGTTATTGAATCTTTAATTAGTATATTTAAATAATACTAGTAGTATTCTACTAGTTTTTTCTTTACTAACTTTTGTTTATGTTTTACTATAAATATTAAACATTAATTAGATAGCAAGTATATGTATGGAAGATAGAAGTTATTTTGAAATTAGTAAATATGATGAATTAGAGTATTGTGATAGATTATTAACTCAATATCTTAATACTTTGTATAGTGTAGGATTAGATAGAGAAGATTATAAAGATATAAGTAAGATAGTAAGAGAATTAGATAGAATAAGAAGTACTGGCTATTGGAACTGGTTTGATTATGTAAGACTTAATAAACATTTATTAGATAAAGATTATGTAGTATTTGGTAAAGATTTAAAGGAAGAATATATTAAAACTAGAGATAGTAGAAAAGAATATTTAGATGAAGTAGAAAGTATTAGAGGACATTTTGAAAAGATACTAGAATTAATAAGAAAGAGTATTAAATCTGATAATATAGAAGATTATTTACAAGAAGAATGTTCTATTACTCATTTAGTATTTACTAATAATACATATCCTAAGATTAAGTTATATTCTAATGATAGTTTTATGTTCTTATGTCAATTTCATAATGAAAGAACTCCTTCTATGGGATTAGTTAATAGTAGGAATTATGGAATATGTTATGGATGTGGACATAGTTTTAGATGTATTGATTATATAGAAGAAGTAGAAGAATTATCTCATAATGAAGCAGTATCATTACTTGCTAGAGTTTATATGATAGATATAAAGGATAGTGTTGTAGGAGAAGATAGTAAGTTGGTACAAAGTTATAGAAGCTCTTTGTTATCTAGTGAATTTAAAGAGTTAATGAAACGTGGTTATGAGAGGACTAGTAGGAGAGAAGATAGTATTACTAAGAGTTTAGCATTGACTAAATTTGAAAGAGACTTTGCTACTATAGATAGAGTAAGAAGAGGGGAATATGTGGAGTTTGATGGGGAGAATGATAAAGGAAAGATGTTGATATTTAACTATTAGTTGTCCGGAAAATAATTTTTGGAATCATATAACTACCAGAGGTCGTGGGTTTAGTTACCATTGTTAAATTTAATTGGGTATTTAGACGACCATATTTGAATAAAATAACTGATTGGTATAATTAATCAAAAATCATATTTTTGCTTTTAAAATAGCTTTAAAATTAGATTTTAAGTATAAATTACATGCAAATATTAAAATAATGTCGAAAAATGTGTTATAATTAATACATAAGATAGCAGTATTTAATCTTTTTAAGATGGATACTGCTTATTTTTTGAAGTAGAGGTGTATATCATGGCTAAAATAAAGTATGAAACTCAATTTAGTATTTATAAGGTAGATTATAGTCGTTCAGTTAAGTATTTTGAAGAAGAAAAAAATGTTGAAATTAAATCATACGAAGAATTAGAAAAAGCAATTTTAAACGAAGTAAAAAATAATGTTTTGCGGAAAAAACAAAATGAAGTAGTTAATGTTAATTATAATGGATTTAAGGGAGTAGTTTTTAAAACTTATCATTATCCAACATGGTGTGGGATGATTGACAATATTTTAGAAGAAAAGATTGAGTTATCTAATACACATATTTCATATGTTTTGTCTTATTTGAAAAGTGATAATTTGTTTTTGCTAACTGGTGGTTTAGGTAGCAATTATATAAATGAATACACACAAAAAAACTATGGTTTATACTTATTGCCTAAAATAATGAAAGAAAATAGCCCAGTAGTGAAGTCCGTTTTAGAAAACAGAATGTCAGGAAATAGACTGTCGAGCAAACATTCAAATAGAAATGTAACAACAATTAATACAGAAAATGATATGAGTTCTATTTTTAGAGAACTTTCTTTAGAGATAGATAAGGAAATAATAAAATTATTAGGAATAGAATTTGATGAAAATAAAATAAAAAATTTAAATCTTATAGCCAAGGATTCTTTTGTAATACGTAAGTCAATAAATATAGAGGATTTGACTAAGGTTCTAAATCAATTAATAACTATTGAGCAAAAGGATGATAATTTTTCATTAGGTTATTTTGTGGATGTGAAAAAATATGGTTACTCTTCAAAAAAATTAAATGAAATACTTTTAAATTATTTGCTTGATAAAAAAACTGACAATTTTCTTTTAGTTGGTGATGATTATTCAGAATACTGTATTGGAGGCAATAGATATATTATCGGTGACCAAGATGGTAATATAATATACGAAAGTGATAAACCCATAACTTTGAATGATGTTTTTGATAATTGTTTACCAAAAAATATTACAAAAACATCTATAGAAAAGATTTTAAAGTATACTTTAACTGTATATAGTGATAGAGATATTATTTTGTTCCCTACTAAAATTAAACAATGTATACAAGGATATATAGAAGATGAAAGTAAAAATCCATTTTTTCTATTTAATGGTAACTGGTTAATGTTTGATAATAATTATATAGATAATTTAGATTCTGAATATAAAAAGAGTTATGAGCAAATGATAAATATAGATAAAAAATTAAACAATATTATTTTGAATAAAGATAGCTCTTTAACAGAAGATTCATATAATAAAACCTTTGCAAATTCTGGTGATATTATTGTTGCACATACTGTTTTAAGTAACAATATTGAGTTAGCCGATTTAATTTATTATGATGACGACAATTTGTACTTAATACACAACAAATCAAAATTTCAAGGAAATGGGGCTAGAGATGTTCTAAATCAGATTTTAACATCTGCTGAATTTATCAATCATTATTTGATGGAAAAGGATAAAAAAGAAATATTTGAAAAATATTATGATGATATACTTAATAAGTACCCAAATAATAAAATAAATTCTTTATCTAAAAGTGAATTTATTGATTTATTTTCAAAACCAAATGTGTATTATGTAGCAGGCTTTATGGAGAACTTATCTAGTAATACAGATTCTAATTATGCAAAATATATTACATTAGATATTAATAAAAAACTAATTGAAAAAGGATACATGCTATTATTATTTAACATAAATGGGTAGTAAGGTGAATTTATGTATAATGAAATTGAAGAATTATATAAAAGGAAAAGTGCTTACAATAGAATAACAAGAAAATTTTTTGCTGTGTATGCTATATCATTTTTCTCTGTATGGGTATTTGGATTATTAAAACATACTTATATAAGTGTTGGTATAGTAATTATTTTAATATACTCTATTAAAACGATTAGCGAACATGAGTTAAAGAAAAAATTTTATATTAGTATACAACCTAACAAAAATAACAATAGCACATTGCAATCTGAAATTAATCAACAGGAAATATCAATTATAAGAGAATTCCTTATATCCAATAAAATGTACAGAGAGAAAAATATTATCAATATTATTTGCCATTATAGAAATTTAGTTGTTCAAAAAAATAATGATAATAACTTTTTGAGCATTATATCCCTAATTATAACAGTAATTATACCATTTATTAACAAAGATGGAATCAATGTTAAAATGCTAAGTTTAGTATTACCATATTTTTTTAGCTTACTTATTGTTTTTGGAATAATTTATTGGTCTTATAGGCAAATTTTCACTCTAACCAAGTCATTGAAGGGGGAATTAAGAATGTATGAAAGGTTAGAAGAAATCTTTAGTGAATTGTTAGTTGAAATAAATAATAATGAATTATGCTATAATAAAGTGGGTGGTATTTCTATGAATGAAAAAGAATTGGATTCTAGTTTTAATGAATATGAAGAAGAACACAAATCTAGTAATTATGTAAAACAATTACAATGGGATATGGCTATTGGGCTTCAACAAGTAGATAATTTAAAACCTTCTGAGTATTTTGAAAAATTAGTTAATGATAATGTTGATGGTAATTTAACTATAGATCAAGTAAAGAATGAATTGCGAGAATATTATATTGAAAAAGAACAAAAAAATGAAATAAATCATAGTGAATTAGAATGTGATTTCGTATCAACTAGAATTGTTGAATTATTACAAGAAAATAATTTTGAATTATCGGTTGATTATTTAAAGTATGTTCATAAATATTTATTTCAAGATGTTTATGAATTTGCAGGTGAATTTAGAGTAATAGATTTTTCTAAACATGAAAAAATACTAAATAATGATTCAGTTGCTTATGGAGATTGTACTACACTAAAAGAATCTTTAGAATATGATATATCTTTAGAAAAAGAAAAGAACTATAAAGAAATGAATATTGTTGAAGTAATTAATAATATAACAAAGTTTTCATCTAATATATGGCAAGTACATCCTTTTAGAGAAGGAAATACAAGAACTACAGCTTTATTTATAGAAAAGTATTTAATTAGTTTAGACTATAATGTTAATAATAGCTTATTTAAAGATAAATCTGTATATTTTAGAAATGCTTTGGTAAGAAGTAATTATTTTAATAACTATTTAAAAATTAAAGAAGATAGTAGTTATTTAGTTATGTTTTACGAAAATTTATTATTAGGTAAAAATAATAATTTGCATTCTGAAGATTTAATAGTTAAAAAATTATTTGATAAGAAAGATTAATTTCTTTCTTTTTTTTTACTCAAATATTTATCTTTAAATAAAAATCTGTTATACTTATCAAGTAAGGAAAGTAAGGAGAACAATATGAATAATGAAGAACTTTTGGCAAATGCAAAATTAACTTCGAAAGGACAAATTACCATTCCTAAAATTGTTAGAGATAAAATGGGATTAGAAGAAGGGGATATGGTCATATTTCATTTAGAAGGTAAAGATGTAAAAATGACCAATCGAAAAGATTGCAGAATTAAAATAGATGAAAATAAGCAACAAGCAGTAGTTAAGAGAGGTAAAAAAGATGAATGATACTATCAATGTTACAAAAGAAGTAAATATGGTTTGGAGTATTGCAAATAAATTAAGAGGGCCATATAAAAGTGATAAATATAAAGATGTAATAATACCAATGGTTATTATTAGAAGATTTGAATGTGCACTTGCAAAAACTAAAAAAGCAGTATTAGATGAATACAATAGTGATAAAACAACGCCATATAAAATGTTATGTAGAAAATCAGGCTATTCATTTTATAATACTAGTAAATTTGATTTAAAAGAATTATTAAATGATGCAGATCATATTGCTGATAATTTTAAATCATATATAAAAGGTTTTTCACCAAATGTTAAAGAAATTATAGACAATTTATCATTTGAAAAAGAAATAGATAAAATGGATAAAAATAATAGATTATTAGGTGTAGTTAAAGAGTTTTCTAATTTAGATTTAAACCCTAAAACTGTAGATAATCACAAAATGGGATATATATTTGAAGACATAATTAGAAGGTTTTCAGAAAATGCTGAAGCTGGTGATCACTTCACACCAAGAGAGGTAATAAAATTGATGGTAGATGTTTTGCTTTCAGAAGGTTGTGATGATCTTATGGAGGCTGGTAAAGCAATTACTATATTAGATGCCGCGTGTGGAACTGGTGGAATGTTAAGCACTGCAAGGGATACAATTATAAAAATGAATCCAGATGCAGATGTTCAATTATTTGGTCAAGAGGTAAATCCCGAATCATATGCTATATGTTTAGCTGATATGATGATTAAAGGTCAGAATGCTAACAATATTAAATTTCAAGATACAATGATTAAAGATTGTTTTAAAGCTACATTAAATGAACGAGAACAAAAAATGAGGTTTGTTATCATGAATCCCCCTTTTGGACAACCTTGGGGTGGAAAAGATGCTGCTGATGGCGTAGAGGAAGCTGTTAAAGAAGAATATAAATTAAAATTTAAAGGAAGATTTGGAGCTGGATTACCAGCTACTGGAGATATGCAATTATTATTTATGCAACATGCTATTTCAAAATTAGATGATAATGGTAAAGCAGCTATTATTACAAATGGATCTCCATTATTTTCTGGCGGAACATCATCTGGAGAAAGTCAAATAAGAAGATGGATGATAGAACAAAATTTAATAGAGGCAATAATAGCATTACCAACGGATTTGTTCTATAATACAGGTATTGGTATTTATATATTTATTCTTTCAAAAGAGGCAATTAAAAGACCGGAAAGAAGAAATAAAATACAACTTATTAATGCAACGAGTGAGGAATTTTGGACACAATTAAGAACCTCATTAGGTAAAAAGAGAAAAGAATTATCTCCAAAACAAATTGAAAAAATTGTAAAGATATATGCAGATTTTAAAGAAAATAAATATAGTAAAATATTTGATAAGGAAGAATTTTTGTATAAAGAATATGCGGTATATCAACCATTACAAAGAAATTATGCCATAAATGATGAAAGAATAGAACAATTAAGAATTAATGGTACTTTTGATAAATTTTATAATCAAGATAAAGTCGATGAAATTCAAATGTTAGATCCAATTCCAACTAAAGAAAAGAAAGAGTTAGATAAATATTTAAATAATAAAGAAACATATGATTTGATTTTTAAAGTTTTAGAGAAACATAAGAATAATAAAATTTATAAAAATGAAAAAGATTTTATAGAATTATTAAAAAATATCTTTAAAGATAATGATGTAACTAAATCTTTGATAGAAAAAATTTCTGATGGTTTATCTGTAATGGATAAGACTGCAGAAATACATAAAGATAAAAATGGTGAAATTATTCTTGATAAGACTACAAAAGATATTGAAATAGTTAAATATGGAAAAGATATTAATGAATATATGAGTGAAGAAGTGTTACCACATGTTCCGGATGCAATTGTAAAATTTGAAGAAGATGTGAATGCTAAAAATCCAGTTATTAAAACAGGCGCTGAAATTCCATTTGCAAGATATTTCTACGAATATAAAGAACCAGAAAAATCTGATAATTTAGAAAAGCAATTTTTAGAAATAGAATTATCATTAAATAAAAGAATAAACAAATTATTTAAGGAGATATAATTATGTCAAAAATGAAGTACAGTGGAATTGAATGGATTGGGGATATTCCTTACAATTGGATGATAAGTAAATTTAAATATATTTATAATGTAAACAAAGCAAAATTGCCAAAAAATTTAGAAGATGAATCCAACAATGATATGTTTCCATATTTAAGTATGGAATATATTAGAAATAACAATTTGAAACCACAGTATTCTAAAGATGGAACTTTTTGTAAAAAAAATGAATTGTTATTATTATGGGACGGATCAAATGCAGGTGAAATAATTTATAATCATCCAGAAGGTTATGCGGCATCAACATGTGCTATTTTGAAATTGAAAAAAGAAATAAATTGTTCATATTCAAATTACTTTATGAAATTTTTAGAACATAAATTGCGTGAGAATACAAATGGTATGGGCATTCCTCATATTGATTCAAAATATTTAAATAACTTACCTTATTTAATACCAAGTAAAAAAGAACAGATACTGATTGCTAATTTTCTTGAGGAAAAAATCATTAATTTAGATAAAGTATTAAATGATCTATGTAAACAGATTGAAATTTTAAATAATTATAGAAGATTATTAATAACTGAAAAGGTTACTGAAAATAATAAATACAAAATTGTTGTTAATAGCGGCAGAATAAGTTTAAATTTTAAGGACAAAACTAAACTTGTTAGAATTAAAAACATTTTGGCTGGTATAACAGATGGTACACATGGGACATTTGATAGAGTATATAATGGTGAATATCTATTGAGTGCTAAAAATGTATTTGAAAATGGTCTATGCATTAGTGATAGTGAAAGTATGATTTCTTTAAAAGATTATAATGAAATTATTAAATGTGGATATCCTAAAAAAAATGATTTGTTAATGTGCTGTGTTGGTACAGTAGGACGAACTATGATTTATAAGGAATTAAAACAATATGCATTTCAAAGAAGCGTCTTGTTCTTGAGAAGCAATAAAAAAATTATTCCGGAATTCTTAAATTATTCAATGAATTCTGACTATATGCTAGAACAAGAAAGAATATTGATAAATAAATCTGCACAAGATGGTATATATCAAGGCACAATTAAAAATATGTTATTATATTTACCAACTATAGAAAAACAAAAAGAAATAGTAAAATACCTTGATAAAAAATGTACTCAAATAGATATAATAATTGAAGATAAGCAAAACCAAGTAGAGAAAATAGAAGAATATAAAAAATCAGTTATATATGAATATGTAACTGGTAAAAAAAGAGTGGAAGGAGCAGAGAAGTTATATGGATAATTTCTTTAAAGAAAAAGACGAGTATCAAAGATATATTATTGATTACTTAGTTGATAATAATAAATATATTGAAAGATTCTATAATAAAGAGCATTATAATCCAATATATGCTATGGATACTGAACTTGTAATAAAGTTTTTAGAAGATACTCAACCAGATAAAATAGAACAAATCAGAAAAATACATGAAAATGCAGATGAATTAATTATTAAAAGAATTAATAGTGAAATTACAAAATCTGACAGTAGTCTTATACAAAGATTAAAAAAAGGTGTTTATTTTGATAATAATATTAAATTAGAATTACTGTATGATAAGCCTGCTACTACATTCAACGAAGAATTAAATGAACTTTATCATAAGAATATTTTCTCTGTTATGGAAGAAGTATACCATAAGGATGACGAAAGAATGGATTTAGTTATATTTTTAAATGGTATAGCCATTATTACAATAGAATTAAAAAGTAATCAATCTGGTCAAAATTATGAAAATGCTATCGAGCAATATAAAAATGAAAGAGATTATACAACTAGGCTATTATCATTTAAATTTGGTGCATTAGTTAATTTTGCTATGGATACAAAGGAAGCATATATGTGTACTAAATTACGTGGTAAATCATCTTATTTCTTACCATTTAATAAAGGAACCGAAGGTGGAGGAAAAGGAAATCCACATAATGATAATGGATTAAATGTTTCATACATGTGGGAAGATGTTTTAAAGAAAGATACTATATTACGCTTAATTAAGAATTTTATCTATGTAGAAAAAGAATCAGAAGAAGATCCTAAAACTGGAAAGTTAAAAGAAAAAGAAAATTTGATATTTCCAAGATATCATCAATTAGATGCTATTAGAAATTTAATAAGTGATATAACAATTAATAAGACATCTAAAAATTATTTAATAGAACATAGCGCAGGATCAGGAAAGACTAAAACAATTGCATGGTTAGCTCATAGACTTCAATCTCTACATGATAAAGATGAAAATAATATATTTAACTCAGTATTAATTATTACAGATAGAATAGTTGTTGATCAACAATTGCAAACAGCAATTAAAGCAATTGATCATAAACAAGGATTAGTTAAAGTAATGGATAAAGACTGCACATCATCAGATTTAGCAGAAGCATTAAAACATAATACAAAGATAGTTGTATCTACTATTCAAAAGTTTAGATATATATTAGATGAAACTAAAAATATATTAGATAAGAATTTTGCTATTATAATTGATGAAGCACATTCATCAACATCTGGTAAAAATATGGCCGCAGTCACTGAAGTTCTATCAGATAATGATGATATGGATGGAGATTCAATTGAAGATTTAATCATTGATGAAATAAGTAATCAAGGAAAGCAAAAAAATATTTCTATGATTGCCTTTACTGCAACACCTAAAAAACAAACATTACAATTATTTGGCAATTTAAATAAAGAAGGTAAACCTGCACCATTTCATATTTATGGAATGAAACAAGCAATCGAAGAAGGATTTATTTTAGATGTATTAACAAATTATACAACATATAAAACCTTTTATGAATTACAAAAGAAAATGGAAGATAATCCTGAAGTGTTTGCTAGTGTAGTAAAAAGAAAAATTAATAGATTTATAGATATGCATCCAACTAATATTGGCCAAAAAGTTGAAATTATTATTGAACATTTTAGAAATTGTATTATGAGAGAACTTGGTGGCAAAGCAAAGGCTATGGTGGTGACTTCATCTAGAGAAGCTGCGGTTAGATATAGAAATGAATTTGAAAGGTATATTACTGAACATAATTATGGTGATATTAAAGCATTGGTAGCATTTTCTGGAAAAGTAACAGTAGATGGTAAAGAATACAGTGAAGTGGGTATGAACAATATACTTGAAAATGCGTTAAAAAAGGAATTTGATAAAGACGATTATCAAGTATTATTAGTTGCCAATAAGTATCAAACAGGATTTGATCAACCAAAATTAGTAGCAATGTATGTTGATAAAAAATTAAGTGGAATTGCAGCAGTTCAAACTTTATCAAGATTAAATAGAATTTGTCCACCATATAATAAACAAACGTTTATACTAGATTTTAAAAATTCATATGATGACATTAAGAAAGCATTTGCTCCTTATTATGATGGCACAATATTATCTGAAAATGTTAATCCAGAAGCAATTTATAATTTAATTGATAAAATTGATTCATATAATTTTATGGATTTTGCTGATGTAATAGAGTTTAATGAATTAGCGTATAAGCAAAGAAAAATAATAACAGACAGAGTAAAGATGGAAAGTTTAATTGATAGATCATTATCAAAAATAAAATTAAGAGATATAAAGCAACAATTTGAAATAAAGAAAAATATTTCTAGTTTTAATAAATTTTATCGTTTTATAATCCAAGCAACTGCTTTTAAAGATGTTGATTTACATAAAAAGTATAATTATTTATCAGTGCTATATAAAGAATTAGATGTAACTGGAATTAAAGTTGATTTCAATGTTGTTCAAGCAATTGATATTTCAAATTTTGAACAAAAGAAAACAGGAGAATATGTTATTGATGAAGGAACATCAATGATTGTAGCAGAACCCGAAGTTAAATATGGAAGTCCAAGACCAGTATCAATTGAATTAGAACAAAAAAAGAGATTGTCTGAAATAATTGATGAGATTAATTTAGAAAAAGGCATGCGTATTGATTCTGATTTAGCTTCCTCTTCATTAGGACAAATTAAGGATATTTTAATGAGTAATAATGAATTAAAAACGAGTGCTAATATAAATCCATTTAGTAATTTTGGATTCTCATATTATAAAAATGTTGATAAGGCACTAATAGAAGGATACGAACATAATAAAGAACTCTATAAATTATTACTAGATGATGAAGATATTAAAAAACGTATTTTAGGAATATATATGGAGGACATATACAAGAATTTAAAAGATAAATAGAATGAATTAATAATAAATTTAGAATATTGTTTTGGCAAAAAAAGTCAAAAAATAATAAAAAATAGAAAAATTAATTTATTGACTATAACAAATCAAGTGATAGAATATGGTAAAGTAGCGATAAGTTTATATACATTAGTGAAGATATGAATAATCTAGTTTACTATCCAAATACAATTCAGTGTACTTTTTGTGTAGGATTCGAATACGATTTAGTTTACTATTCGACTACTAAAAAATACAATTTAGTTTATTGACTAAATACAGTCAAGTGATAAAATATAGTAAAATAGCAATATTTATGGGAAGGCTTAGGTCTTCTTTTTTTGTTGTTGCTTTAAAGGAGGTGGTGTTTATGACTAATCATCCTATAAAAATTACTAGATTTATTAAAATAGGATGATAATAACAAATTAATATCTATGATAAATAAAGGGTTAAATAGACTAACATCCTTTATATTAACCTACAAAGTAGGATGAATTTCGTAAGTACGAAATAAGAATAGTCTTCTTATCCTACTTTTTTAGAAATTACAATATTTAATAGGAAACCATCCTATTAGGAAGGAGGTGTAACATGAGAATATTTAAATTATATTTACCATTTGAATTATTCGATAGAATAAAACTAATGGCTAAATTTTATAACTTATCTATTTATAAAATGATGAAAGAATTATTAGAAATAGGTTATATTGAAATGCTAAAAAATCATAATTATAAAGATTAGGAGGTGATGCAAGTGAATTATGATAATTATATAAAGATACCAATAGTGTTATTATCGGATACTAATGTAAGTTCTAGTGCTAAATTACTATATGGTTTATTAGTGTTATTAACTTATCAACAAGGATATTGTTATGCTAATAATAGTTTTAGCAGATAAATTAAATTTAGGAACTAGAGCCATAACTAGGTTACTAAAAGAATTATCTGATAATAATTATATTAAAATGGAATTTAAACATAAATTTATTAGAAAAATATTTATAGTTAATGAAATAAATACATCCATAAGTCTAGATTATAAAGACTAATTAAATGGATGTATTTTTCTTTCTCAAAAGATGTATTTAGCTACAATAATATAATAAATAGAATATAAAAATATTAATATTAAAATTAAATATAATAGATTAATTTAATTAAACTAGTTTAAATATATAACTAGTTAATAACTAGAAAGGAGTCTGATATATGTATGAAAAATTAATTAAATTAAGCATAGATAAATAGGAAACAAACTAAAGGAGGAGTACTATTTGAATAACACTTCATTTAAAGATTTAATATTAAAATATCTTATCGAGGAGATAATAAAATACGAAAAAGGAGATTTATCTAACTAATGATTTGCAAGTTAAGTAAGATGATGCTATCATGGATGAGTCTTAATACCCAATTAAGTGAGATGAAAAGGATGATAAATGTATAATACTTACTTAACTGGAGTAGATTTCAATGTTGGAATCTACATAAGATTATCAAGAAGATAAAGATAAAAAATATGAATCTGATAGTGAAAGTGTAATTAATCAAAAAAAATTATTAAGAGGCTATGTTAAAAATAATGATTTTAATTTAGTTAAAGAATATGTTGATGATGGATATTCTGGTACTGATTTTGAAAGACCTGGATTTCAAAAAATGTTAGAAGATATAAATAATAAAAAAATTAATTGTGTAATAGTTAAAGATTTATCTAGATTAGGTAGAGATCATGTTATGACAGGTTTTTATATTGAAACATTCTTTCCAGAGAATAATATAAGATTTATATCTATATTAGAATCATATGATAGTTTTAAAAATCAAGCTAGTAATGATTCATCAACATTTATAATCGCTTGTAATGATTATTATAGTAAGCAAAACTTAGTTAAAATTAGAAATGTATTAAATGAAAAAAGAAAAAATGGAAAATTTGTTGGAAGTTTACCTTGTTTTGGCTATATGAGAGACCCAGAAGATAAAGGCCACTTAATACCCAATCCAGATACTGCACCAATTGTTAAAAATATTCATAAAGAAACAACAAATATAGATAAAGTTATTAAAGAATTACAAATTGAAAAAGATAAAAAAACTATTAGATTAAAAAATAACTTATTGATACTTTAATAGACAGAATAGTTATTGATAAAGATAGAAATATCACTATTAAATATAAATATGATGTTGTTCCAGAAGTTACTTTCAAATATGAAAATGGAAATTTAGCACGTAATTCATATGGTAGAAAAGGTAAAAAATAATGTATACTATTTATAGGTGATTATTTAATGTCAAGTATTACAAAACAACCGCATTATGTTTATAGAAAATATTTAAGGCCATGGACCTTAAATGAAAAAATTTATTGTTTAATGAATAATAAAAAAATAATTTTTACTAATATTATGAATATAGGAAAAGAAAACTATTTTTATGAATTCAAACAATGTACTGATAAAGAAATTGAGATAGGAAAATATTTTGCAAAAAATTCTTGTGATAATTTAATGCATATATATGAACAAATTAATAATGCGTTAAAAAAAGTTTGTAACTCGTCAGATAATACAAAAAGAGATGAAATAATTGAATTTGCTAAACAGAGTGAAGAAAAACATTTCAATTGTGTAATTGAAGATAGATTAAAACCAATATTATATTCTTTATATAACGAAGACTTTTCTTTTTTAGAAAATACAACTAATTCTATGCAGTTTTTTCATGCAATTGCAGAACAATATTGTCGAACAAAAAAAATAAAAGAAAATACTCAAAACATGTTTTCAAAATTGGGAGAATCTGACATAAGAGGAGAAAATGTTTGGATGCTAATTCGCCATAGTATTGCTTTCAAAATAGGTTTATCACTATTTCAAGAAAAATATCAAGTTTGTTTATTAAAAAGTGAAAACGATAATTTTATAACTTCGGATCAACCTATAATAAACTTTCATAGTGATTTTGATGGTATACCAGATGAATTTGAATTATATTATCCTATCTCTCCTTCGTTGGCGATAATAGTTTCTAAGCAAGAAAAATATCCAGATAAAAAAGTTATAATAATTGATGATGACGAAGTTATAGAATGGAATGATTTAGTTGCTAAATTATCATATAATCAAATATATTCACATAAAAAAGAGCTTTTAGAAAAATATATAGAACAAAAGTAAAAAATTTAAACTTATTACTAATGGTAAATGAACTCATCAGGAGGTATATGAAATTAGATAATTTAAAATGTATAAATAATAATATTAATATAGATGAATATATAGCTAATAGAGATATAGTAAAAAGTAATATGAAATATCCTGATTGGTTAGGTGATTTTAGTAGAGAAGATTTATGTAATATGTTAGATAATAATACTAAGATATGGATGTATTATAATGATAATGAGTTTGTATGTAGTATGGTGTTTATACCTTCTACTAATAATGATTTAGTAAAGTTGGGATTAGATAATTTAGATTATGAGAAGGTAGTAGATTATGGTCCTATGTTTGTTAATCCTAAGTATGTAGGTAATGGATTACAGTATCAAATGTTAGAAGTATTAGATAAGTATTCTAAAGAATTAGGCTATGAGTATGCTATTAGTACTATATATCCAGATAATGTGTATTCTATTAATAATTTAGTTAAGGATGAATTTTTATTAGTTGGTAGTAGAGAGTTTAAGCATGGACTTAGGAATATTTATTTGAAGAGGTTAAAGTAGCTTAAATTCTATTGTAAAAGAAATTAATAAATGTTATATTTAGTATGGTTGAGATATCATTAATATGATATTTTTTTCATTTGGAGGTAGTTTATGACAAAGCAAGAGAAATTGCAAAAGTTTATAAATGAGGCGCAAGAATTCATTGGAAAAAATTTAACCTCTAGTGATAGTAAGTTTACGGCTTGGAATAATGCTTTGATAAGGTTTATTTCAAAATATTATAGTGAAGAGACTGTCGAACAATTTAAAAATAGGAGATATTCTTTATCGGTTTATACATCAGGAACACCTAAATCATCTTTTATAAAAGTTTTTGAAAGAAATTTGCAAACAACCATAGAAGATTTAAGAATCTTATTAGAAGAAGAAAATGAAATAATTAATGATTCTAAATCGTATGTCGATTGTTTTGATAATAATTTGCAATTTTTGATTAATATATTTGAGAAGTTTCATTTAGTTGCTAGGACGCTTAGAAATAGGTATGATTCAAGAGAAACATTAGATATAACTGACGAATATGATGTACAAGATTTGTTACATGCATTGTTGTGCCTATATTTTGATGATATTAGGTCTGAAGAATGGACTCCTTCATATGCGGGTGGTTGTTCTAGACAAGATTTTTTGTTAAAAAGTGAGCAGATTGTTATTGAAGTAAAAAAGACACGTAAAGGTTTGAGTGATAGACAAGTAGGGGAACAGCTTATAATTGATATTGATCGTTATAAAAGTCATCCAGATTGTAAGTGTCTGTTATGTTTTGTTTATGATCCAGAGGAAAGGATAGTTAATCCTAAAGGACTGGAGAACGATTTAACAAAAGTTACTGATGGTTTAAATGTAATTACTAAAATAACTCAAAAGTAACTAATTTCAATGTTTTACATGATATGAGTTTAAATACAGAAAAGTTAAAGTTGATAGAAGAGGTGTAGAAATGTTTAATTCAGATAACTTTAATGAAATAAATTATTTAAATTTTGATGCTGATTTTAGTATTGATTTGGGTGATAAAATAAAAATAATATTAGGTCCTAATGGTACGGGGAAATCAACATTGTATAAAAATATAAAATCCCGTCATAATGATTATGCTTTTATTGATTATGAAGAAGTAGAAGAATCTGTTATTGGTCAAAAAAATAATATTATAATTGGTGCTAGTATTGTTGAATTGAATAATAAATTAAGTGAGAAGCAAACATTAATTGATGATATTGATATCAGAGGTAATTTAAAAAAATTTAGCATTACTAATACAGCAAATGCAAAGGCAATATCTAATAATATGGAAGTATTAAGAAAAAATCATGAGGAAGCTATATTAAAATTTAGTGATGAACATTTAAACTTGATTTTTGATATGCCTGAAGATGATCAAATATTCTTTCAAAAAAATGCAAAAAGCTTTTTAGATTTAAATGAAATAAAAACTCAGGTTGACGATTTAAAAAACAATTACAAAAAACATATTTTAGAAGAAATTGATATTTTTTTAGACAACGACGAGGTTGTTTGTCCAGTGTGTGGGAGAATAAATGATGAACCAATAAAAGTTATTATTGCTAGGAAATTAGCTGAAATAGAAAAATTAGAAGAAAAAATAGTTGAAGATTATCAATTGTCTCATTCTGGAATGTCGCCTTCAAAAATACTGGAGAATGTAAATAATATAAAGAATATAATTGTTGATAATGGAATTAGTATTTCTAATATTGAAAATTATTTACTATGTGGCGGTAATTCTGATAAGGCAAAGATTATATTAAAGTCTAAACAGCAACTAATAGATTTAAATGCTAAAATTTTAGAGTTAGAAAAAGAAAAAGATGAATTTTATAATAATTTGAAAAGCCATAAAGAAGATGTTAATTCTGTTTTTCTATTGCAATTTGATGTCAGAGAAGATGATATTATTTTTGATGATGTTCAAAAACTTATTAATATAAAGTTACCTAGAAATGTTGATACATATAGTACAGGTGAAATTAATTTGATGACTTTTGTTATTTGTATTTTAGGATTTGTATCAAGTGATAAAAGTTATTTAGTCATAGATGATCCTTTAAGTAGCTATGATATACCTAATCAATATAGAATTATTTATGAAATTGCATCAGCTAAAAAAGATAATAAGCATATATTAATTTTTACTCATAATATTGATACAATTAATATTGCTAATTCTCAATATAGTTCGGCTTTTGAATATGAAATTATGGAGAAAAGAAAAAATACTTTATATTTAAATTCAGTTGGATATACGGCTAGCGCAAATGTTTTAAGTTTAACTGAATTGTTAAATCATATTGAAATTACTTATCCTCATTTAAATTATTTAAAATTATTATTAGCGAAAGATGAATGGGAGGATACGTCAGATAATCATTTGATTTTTCATTACGATTGTCCATTTAATATTGATATAGATGGAATTAACTATTCTAATGATTATTTAGTTAATCTAATAGAAAACTTTGACGATAAAACATTTCAAAATAGTTCGTATCTTAATAATACAGCTGATAAGATAATATATTGTGCCGCAATTAGAGCATGGATCGAAAAACAATTCTATGTTAATTTAAGCGGAGATACTGGACTACAAAGAAAACAATTTGGAGACAAAATTAGATATGTATTTGGAGGTAATAGATGGAATGGTTCAAGTAGAGTGACAAAAGAATATCTAATGAGTAAAAAAGTAATGTTAAATCAACATGTTCACACTGAAAGCCAAAAGATGCCTTTCTATTATTCTTTAAATCTTACTTTTGATGATATAACAAAAGAAATTTTAGATATAAAAAATCACTTCTTGACTATATAAGAAGTAATGTGTATTGTATTATTACATTGCTTTTTTTAATGTAATTATTATAATAGTAGATTAAAGAAAGGAAATAATATGAATAAATTTATAGAAATTTTAAAAGATGTTTTTAATTATATTAATAAAAATAGTTTTTTAGCTACTTTGATAGGTATTATTGTTGGTTGGATATTAAATTTTATTTCAACAGCATATTTTAACAGGAAATCAGAAAATCGAAAACAAAAAGAGAAGTTAGAAAATGAAAAGAAAAAGAACTTTGAAAATAAACCAGAGTTGTACATTGAAAAGGAAGACAATAATTTAGATATTAGTATGGAAATATTTATAACTCCTTTTAATATTAAATATGATGAAAATAATAATTATGAAATAATTTATCCAAAAGGAATAAAAAATAAGAATAAACATGATTTTAAAGATGTTATAATAAAAAATATAGGTAAAAGTGATATAGAATGTCTAGATATTGTTTCAACAAACAAAAAAAGTATAGTTTTGACTGATTATAGTTTTCTAGAAACTTTAGTAGATAATAAGAGTGTCTGGTACAGTTGTTGCTATGATAGGAAAATAAGAGTAGGAGATAAAATAAAGATAAGAATTTATTTTTTGAAAAACAATATCCCTTGTATGATGTTTAGTTCAACTCTTGCATTTTTATTTGAAGATCAGAATCATATTTTTTGGGAACAACCATATTTTTATGAAAGAGATAACATATATTCTCCACACAATATATCTTATAAAGAGTTTAGGAATTCGGCAAATGCTGATGACGCTTATGATTGTTTTGAAAATCCAAGTTTATGGTAATGGAATAATTTAATGTTTTAAAAAAAATTAACTTCTGAAACTATAGGTTCAGAAGTTCTAAAATGGAGATCACACTCTCCATTTTTTCTTTGGAGACCTAAGGCTCCAAAGAACTAAATAAAGAAATAATAAAAATATTTATGTTATAATAGAAATACTTGGAAAAAATTAATAAATAGAAAGAAGGTCTAGATACTATGATATTAATAATAGCAGAAAAACCATCTTTAGCTAGAAATATAGTAAGTGCTATTGGTAATATGAAAAGAAATGATGGATACTATTCTAATCAAGAATATTTAGTATCATGGGCTTTCGGACATCTATTTACATTAGCAGATATAGAAGACTATGAAGATAATGTAACAGATACAAAATGGAAGATGGATAATCTACCTTGCTTTCCTTCAAAGTTTAAATTTAATTTAAAGAAAGATAGTAATAAGCAAATAGATAGTGGAGTACAAAAACAATTTAATATAATAAGTTCATTATGTAATAGAGAAGATGTAGTAAAAATAGTAAATGCTGGCGACTCGGATAGAGAAGGAGAAATTATTGTACGTTTATGTATAAATAATGCCTTAAAAAGTGAAAAAGAAATATATCGCTTATGGTTACCAGATCAAACACAGGAGACTATCTATCAAGGCTTACAAGAAATGAAATTAGACAGTGAATACGATAATTTAGCTAATGAAGGATTTGCTAGAACTTATACAGATTGGTTATATGGTGTAAACTTAACAAGATATGCTACCCTTAAGACAGGAACTTTACTTAGAGTAGGAAGAGTTATTATTCCGATTGTAAAAGCAATATATGACCGTGATATGGCCATTCGTAACTTCAAACCAGAAATGTATTATGGTATGTGGAGTAATGAAGAAACTAATGGTGAAGTAGTTGAATTAAATAGTAAAGAAAAGTTTGATAAAGATAATCAGAAAAAAGCCTTAGAGATGTGTGCTAAGTATAATAGTGTAGATGCTATTGTTGTGGACAAAAAAGTTAAAAAGGATGTAATGAATCCACCTAAGTTATTTTCATTAACTAAGTTACAAAATCTATTAGGTAAGAAATATAAGATACCTATGAATAAGTCTTTAGAGATTGTTCAGAAGTTATATGAAAATGGCTTCTTAACATATCCGAGAACAAATTCAGAGTATTTAGCAGTTGCAGAGAAAGATAAAGTAAAGAAGATATTAGAAAATATTTCTAAGTTAGGCTACCCAGTTAAGTTTAAAGATAAGAAGACAATATTCGATGATAGTAAAATAGAGTCCCATTCTGCAATAACACCAACTTATAAAATACCAGATAAGAATAAATTAACTGAAGAAGAATTCCTAGTTTATCAAACTATATTTAAAAGATTTGTTGCAGTATTTTGTAGTGATGATTGTAAAGTAGAAAAGACCGAAATTAAAATTAGTGTCGGCGATTATGAAGATTTTATTTTAAAGGGAATGATTATAAAGGAACCAGGATGGACGAAATTTGATTCTCCTAGTTCTAAAGATAAGATATTACCAAATTTAAATATAGGAGATAAAGTTAATACTTTATTTAAGTTAAAAGAAAAAGAGACGACACCACCAAAGCATTACACAATAGAGACTTTAAATAATTATTTAATGAATCCTTTTAAAGAGGATAAGAAAGAAATTGATGAGAAAATCGCGAATGGTGAGGAAGTTGACGATACAGAAGATTATAAGGCGATATTTGAAGGATTAGAATTAGGAACAGAAGCAACTAGAACAGGTATTATTGATAATGCGAAGAAATCAGAATATATTTCTTTAAAAAAAGATGTTTATACTATTTTACCTAAAGGGGAATTCTTAATTAATTCATTAATGCAATTGAATATTTCGATGGATAAATATAAGACAAGTGAGATGGGTAAGGCATTGAAGAAGGTATTTAGAAACGAAATGACAGTTGATGATTCAGTTGGCTTAGCTAAAAAAGAAATTCAAGAAGTATTTATTAAGAAAGATGTTACGATTGAAAAAGACACAGATATTGGTTTTTATGGCGATGTAGTTGGTAAATGTCCATTATGTGGTGGTGAAGTAATAAAAAATAGATTTGCATATGGATGTCGCGATTATCAAAATTGTAAGTTTAAGGTAAGTCTTCAAATTTGTGGACGTATTATTTCTAAAAGTAATGTAGAGAAATTATTAAGTGAAGGTGTAACATCGAATATCGAAGGTTTCGTATCTAAAAATGGTAAGAATTTTAATGCGAAATTGAAGTTAGATGATGAAAAGAAGGTTGTCTTTGATTTTAGCAATTAAAAAACTTATATATTGAAAGTGAAGTTATAGACTAGTATATAGGTGTACTAGTTTTTTATATTTTAGTTTTCTTTACATATATTAACTTTTGTGTTAATATATGCATGAAGGAAAGGAATATTTTCAGGAGGTTAATTAATGAATATTAGATACAGCAAGAACTATGATAAAGGACTTAAGGAACTAAAGAAGAAGCATAGAACAGAACAATTAACTAATTTAGAAGATATAATTGAATTAATAAAGAATTCATGTGATTTTAATGAACTTAAAAACAACCCTTTATCTTATATGTATGATTTTGAACCTCTAAAATATAATAATAGTGGCTATTATTCTTTTAATTTATCTAAACATGGTGGTGTAATAAGATTAATAGTAAAACCACAAGATAATTGTTTAGTTATGGATTTAGCAGATATAAGTAATGAGCATTATAAAGACTTTGACCATAAAGGAGTGATATACTATGATGAATAAGTTTGGTAAGCAATTAGAAGAATTTCTTAAGTTTAGAAATATAAGTAATAAAGAATTTGCAGAGAGAATTAATACTACTCCAAAGAATCTTATAGATATAATAAAAGGAGATATAGAGTTGTCTCAAAATATGATATATAACATATCATTTGTAACAGATATTCCTGTATCTTATATTGAAAATGTAGAGCGTAACTTTAAAATGGATAAAGTAATTAATGAATTTCTTAATAAAAATAAATTAACTATAAAAAAATATATTAATAAATTTAATTATAAAGAGTTTAGTAAGGAGTATGAGTTTCAATTTACAGATGAAAGAGATGAATATTACATAGCTAAAGATATATTAAGATATTTAAGAATAACTAATCCCGATTCTTTATATAAAGAAGATAATTCTATTTTTTATAAAAGTAAAAATGATAAACCAGAGTTATTATCTTTATGGCTAGAAAGATGTTATAGAGTAGTATCTAATCAACAAGTGAATGATTATAAAAAAGAAAATATTAATGTATTAGTTGATTATATAAGAGATTGTGCAAGAAATAATATTTTTAATGAGAAAGAGTTAATTAGTAAATTTAATGATAATGGTATTTTCTTAGCTATTGAAAATGATTTAAAAGGAGCTAAGATAAGAGGAGCATTTAAGGTATTAAATGATAAACCAGCTATTTATATTACTAAGAAACATAAAAGATATGCAGATATTTATTTTGCTCTATTACATGAATTAGCTCATTGTAAAAGTGATTTTAATAGAGCTAAGAGTGGTAGTATTGTTTCTACTGAAGATGAAGAAATAGAAGACTATGAAATTAAAGCAGATAACACTGCATATAACTGGATGATAGATGATAAAGAATATAGTAAATTAAAATATTGTTATGATGCTATTGATGAGTTAAATGTAATTAAGTGTTTTTATGTTTATAGATTAGCTAAAGATGGTATTATTGATTATAAGTCAAAAGTTTATCAAGAGAATAATAAGGTGATTGATTAAAGGTAATATAAATTTTTTGATTTATTCATAAAGCCAAAAATTAACTTCTGAAACTACAGTTTCAGAAGTACTAAAGTGGAGATTACAAGCTCCACTTTTTCTTTAGAGATGTAAAGCTCTAAAGAACTAAATAAAAATATAGATAAAATTGTTTTATAATAAACTCTTTGCTATAATACATAAACAGGTGATAACTATGAAAAAAGTGGGAATAGTATTTGCTATGGAAGAAGAACTTAATGCTTTAAAGAAGTATCTTACTATAACAAAAGAATACGATATATTTGAATTAAAATTCTATGAAAGTACTATAAATAATATAGAAGTAGTATTAGTAGAATGTGGTGTAGGTAAAGTAAATGCTGCTCGTACAACACAGATATTAATAGATAACATGAAAGTAGATTATGTATTTAATATAGGTGTAGCAGGTGGTGTAAGTACTAAGTTATCTGTAGGGGATATAGTACTTGGAGAAAAGTTAGTACAACATGATTTTGATATAACAGCATTTAATCATGAAAAAGGATATATACCTAGCGTTGGAGTATATGTAGATACTGATCTTTATTTATTAAATATTGCTAATGAAGTATTAGGTGGTATGAGTGAAGTTAATTATCATAGAGGTATTATTGCATCAGGGGATATTTTCTGCACAGAATCTAAGATGGGTGAAAAGATAAGTAATAAATTTAATGCTTTATGTGTAGAGATGGAAGGAGCAAGCATTGCTCAAGTATGTTTCTTAAGTCATGTTCCATTTTTAATTATTAGAAGTATTTCAGATGTTCCTAATAACAATAATAAGGTTACTTATGAAGAATTTTTAATTAGTAGTTGTGATGTTGTTGCAGGAGCAATGAAAGGTATTTTAGAGAAATTAAGCGAAGAAGCTTAATTTTTTTATACTTCCATAAAATATATCTATATTAAAGAGTTTTAAAATTGTGTTATAATTTAAGAGAGAATAAATTAGGGTTAGTAATATAAAGGAAGTAGTTTATATGAGTGACAATAATTATGAAACAAGAAGTAATATAGTACCAATTGAAAATTTAGACAATGGTAAAAGATATCAAGTAAGTTTAGAGTTACCTATGAATTATGGTTGGTATGATGATGTTAGTATGGTAGTAGAAAATAACGGTCAAGATTTTTATTTTCCGTTAAAGTATAGTAGAAGTGAAGGAAACATGGCGATATTTGAGTCTACTATTGATTTAGAAACAACGGCAGTATTTAATTATTATTTTATGTGTCGTGTTAATGGATTCTTTAAGTATATAAAAAATGGTACAACTTTTGATGAAAGAGATATGCAACCTGAAGATAAATTAAAAATGAGTGTTAATTTTGAAGCCCCAGATTGGGCGAAGGGTGCAGTTATGTATCATATTTTTGTCGATAGATATCGCCGTGGTAGTAGAGAGGAAATGGCTGAGATGCCACGTCGTACCATTCATAAATCTTGGAACGAAGAGATGGTATTAGGACCTGATGCAAATGGTATTTGGAATGCTGATTTTTATGGCGGAGACCTAAAAGGTATCGAAGAGACACTTGATTATATTAAGTCTTTAGGAGTAACTGTTCTATATCTAAGTCCAATAGTATGGAGTCAATCTAATCATAGGTATGACACAGCAGATTATATGAATGTTGACCCTTATGCAGGATGTAATGAGAATTTAAGAAGTTTATGTGACGCTGCCCATAGAAAAGGCATGAAAATAGTTCTTGATGCAGTATTTAATCATACAGGTAACGACAGTAAGTACTTTAACGAATATGGGACATTTGATAACGTAGGTGCTTTTCAAAGTACTGATTCAAAATATTCTAAATTTTATAGAAAACATTATGAGAATGGTCAAGTTAAATACGATTATTGGTGGGGAATGACTAACTTACCAGTATGTGATGGAAATTCACCAGAATGGAAAAACTTCATAACAGGTGAAAACGGTGTCATAGATCATTGGTTTGATTTAGGAATAGACGGCTTAAGATTAGATGTTGCAGATGAATTAACTGATGAATTTATAGAGTTGATTAGAAAAGCAGTTAAGAGAAATAAAGCAGATGGATTTATATTAGGAGAAGTATGGAAGAACCCAATGCGTATGGGAAGAGGCTATATATCATCAGGGAAAGGAATGGATTCAGTAATGAATTATTCTTTAGTGGATGCTTTAATTAGGTATTTTAAATATGGTGATGTTGATAAGTTAGCTTATATAATTAGAGATATAAAGAATGAGTATCCAAAAGATACTATTAATACTTTGATGAATTTCACATCGACTCATGATATATCAAGAGCAATTAATATATTTTCAACTTATGATTTTCAAGAATATGGAGAGTGGGCGTGGAATCCAAACTGCAGTGATTTAGATTGGTGTCGTAATTTTAAGTTAACTCCTGAACAATATAAACATGGTAGAGATGTATATGAAGCTTATGTGTTTGCACTAGCATTTATGCCAGGCATTTTATCAATATTTTATGGCGATGAAGTCGGTTTACAAGGTATTGGTAATTTAGCTAATAGAAAACCATATCCTTGGGGACATAGAGATAAGAAGTTATTAGAGTTCTTTAGAAGTATTGGTAAGATGAGAAGTAGTGAGGAATTCTTAAAAGAAGCAGAATTAAACATCTTTGATATTACAAAAGATTACTTGATGTTTGAGCGAACTAGTAAAGAAGATAAAGTTTTAGTAACTGTTAATAGAACTAGTGAAGATAGAGTATTTCCAGTACCTAGTGAGTATGAGAAAACAGATAGTGGTATTTATACTTTAAAGAAATCTATGCCAGGCCATTTAAGTCCATATGGAGCAGTAGCAGTTAAGAGTAAAAAATAATAATTACTAGATATGTAAAATTATCTAGTTTTTTTGTGAAATTATTAAAAAAAAGAAGGAAATAGCAGGTCCACCTATAATAATATAAGTAGGGGGATTAAATTATGAACGAATTAGTTAAAGAATTAAATGTCGAAAATATGATATATGAAATACGTGGTAAACAAGTTATGTTAGATAGTGATCTTGCGAAATTATATAGAGTTGAGACTAAGAGAATAAATGAAGCAGTGAATAGAAATAAAGAAAAATTTCCAGAACGATATTCATTCATTTTATGTGAAAGTGACATTTTAATTTTGAAGTCGCAATTTGCGACCTCAAACGTGAATGGTAGAGGTGGAAACAGATATAGTCCTAGAGTTTTCACGGAACAAGGAGTGGCAATGCTTGCAACAGTACTAAGATCAAAAACAGCAATTGAAGTAAGTATCAAAATAATGGATGCTTTTGTTGCAATGAGAAAGTATATTTCTGGCAACTTATTAGAACAAAAATATATTAATAATTTAGTTATGAAGCACGAGGATGAAATAAACAAAATATTCACAAAATTAGAAACAAAAGAAAATGAATTAAAGAATGAAATATTTTTCGATGGTCAAATATATGATGCTTATTCGAAGATAATTGATATATTAAAAAATGCAAAAAATGATATAATTATAATTGATTCTTATGCAGACAAATATGTTTTAGATATGATTTCTAAAGTTGAATTAGAGGTCAATCTTATTATAAGTAGTAAAAGTAGACTAAGCAATTTAGATATTGATAAGTATAATTATGAATATAATAATTTAACTATTAAGTATAACGACTCATTTCATGATAGATTTATAATATTAGATAAAAAGATTATGTATCATTTAGGTACATCGCTTAATAATGCAGGCACCAAAGTATTCGCTATAAATAAGATAGAAGATGAGATGATAATAAGTATGGTACTCAACAAAATAGTTAGTTAAATCTATAAATGTAATTCAACAAAAATATTTGACAACTAAACCAAATAGATATAAAATATCGGTAGAAATGTTGATTGAGAAGAGTACTATGTAAAAGTATCAAAGAGAGTTAGTGGTTGGTGTAAACTAATATATTAATACATACGAAGACACTCAGGAGTTGACTAGAAAATTCATATTTAGTCCGGCCATACCCGTTATCGTAAAAGTGATTGTAGAACATTTAGATATATTAAACTAAATAAGCCTACAATAATTTGGGTGGTACCGCGGATTCAACAGTTATTCGTCCCTTGTGGATGATTAACTGTTTTTTAATTAATTGAAGACTTACTATAAAGTACTTCAAAAAAGAAAAGAAACAAAAAGAAAGGAAGAAATATTATGGAAAAATTTAAAAATTATAATATTAAAAATGTAGGAGAAACTGTAACTATTTCAGGATGGGTTTCTAAAGTAAGAAATCTAGGTGGATTAATATTTATTGACCTAAGAAATAGAGCAGGTATCATGCAAGTAATTGTAAGACCAGAAAATCCATCTTATGAAACAGCTTGCGAATTAAGAAATGAATATGTTATTAAAGTAACAGGTAAAATAGTAGAAAGAGAAAGTAAGAATGAAAAACTGGCTACTGGTGAAATCGAAGTAGAAGTGGATAACTTAGAGCTTATTAACAAATCTCGTGAAATACCATTCGCGATAACAGATGATACTAACGCCTTAGAAGATACAAGATTAAAATATCGTTATCTTGATTTAAGAAGAGAAAGCCTAAAAAATAAATTCGTTGTGAGAAATGAAATAACTTTCGCAACTAGAAAATTCTTAAACAACTTAGACTTCTTAGAAGTAGAAACACCAATACTATGTAAATCAACTCCAGAAGGAGCACGTGACTACCTAGTACCAAGTCGTATTAATAAAGGTAAATTTTATGCATTACCTCAGTCACCTCAAATATTTAAACAATTGCTTATGGTATCTGGATTTGAAAGATATTTCCAAATAGCTAAATGTTTTAGAGATGAAGATTTACGTGCTGATAGACAACCTGAGTTTACACAAATCGACGTTGAAATGTCATTTGTTGACGAAGATCAAGTAATGTGGTTAGGAGAAAATCTAGTAGCTAATATCTTCAAAGAAGTAAAGGGTATGGATATAAAACTTCCTTTAATGAGAATGAAATATGATGATGCTATCGCTAACTATGGCTCAGATAAACCAGACTTACGTTTTGGCATGGAAATTCATGATATAACTGAATGCTTCAAAAATACAGAATTTACAGTATTTAAGACGGTCATCGAAAACAATGGCGTAATTAATGCTATCGTTGCTAAAAATGTAGCAGACAAATATTCTCGTAAAGACTTAGATAAACTAACTGATTATGTTAAAACATATAGAGCATCAGGTCTTGCTTACTTGAAATACAACGAAGAAGTATCTGGTTCAATCTTCAAAGTAATGACAGCAGAAGAAGTAAACTCTATAAAAGAAACACTTAATGTTGAAAACAACGACTTAGTTCTTATCGTAAGTGGAGCATACAATGTAGTTAAAACATCTCTAGGAGCTTTAAGATGCAAACTTGCTCGTGACCTAGACTTAATTAAGAAAGAGGATTACAAACTATTATGGGTAGTAGATTTCCCATCATTTGAATATAGTGAAGAAGAAGGACGTTACATGGCTTGTCACCATCCATTTACTTCACCTAAAGATGAGGATGTAGATAAACTACTTACAGATAAAGCTCATTGCTATAGTAAAGCTTATGACATCGTAATTAATGGTTATGAAGCAGGAGGAGGATCTATTCGTATCCACGATGAAAAGGTTCAAGAAACTATGTTTAAAGCTCTTGAACTTACAGAAGAAGATATTAGAGAAAAATTCGGTTTCTTCGTAGATGCTTTAAAATATGGTTGTCCTCCACATGGTGGTTTTGCTCTAGGATTAGACAGACTAACTATGTTATTAACTGGAACAGACAATATTCGTGACGTTATCGCATTCCCTAAAACAGCAAGTGCTACTGACTTAATGTGTGAATGTCCAAGTAATGTCGATGAAGCTCAATTAAATGAACTTGGCCTTTCTATAAAAGACAACAAATAAACGTTAAGACAATAAGATTGGTAAAAAATACCAGTCTTTTTTATTGACAATTTCTTAACGTAAATCAAAAATCAATATAATACCTATAATTTTTATAAAGCTTTTTTTAACTATTAAGATATGTTATAATTAATCCATAATAAAGAGGAGTGTTAGTATGACTGAGAAAGAAATTAATCTAAAAAGCGTCATATTTTTAGTTATCGGAATCTTACTTCTTCTATCCTTAGTCATTTGTATATATATTGTAAATGGAGAAAGAGACTTAATTAGTGTCGAAGCCAAAGTTGTTGATGTAAAGAAAGATGAGAATGGTACAGGTAAAAATGATATTACTGTATCATACGATATAGATGAAACTTCATATAACTATAATTTTTATTATAAAGATAATATAGAACTTGATGACAAAATAACAATCTATTATCATAAAAATAATATCAATTCTGTAACCACTTTTAAAACTACAAAGTTTATTTTTGTCTGTCCAATTATAGGTTTAATTTTATGTATCCTTAGCTTATTTGAGTTGTTTAGACAAAACAAGAATGAAGAAGATTTATTCCAAACAGCAGTCATTGACATATCAGGAACGACTCAAAAATTAGAAATAGTAACAGATGATACAATGATTAAAGAATATCAAGAGTTACCTGAAGAGCAAGTTGAAGCAGAAGTAAAAGTTATCAAAAAAAATAATAAGAATCAAGATAAAGAAGAAACTAAAAAGCCATTAAATAATAACAATGAAGAAACAAAAAAAGAAGAGATAAAAGAAGATTGGTATGTTGAAGTTAAAGAAGAACAACCTTTAAACGACACATCTTCTAAAGACATTGCAGAAATATCAAAAGATAAAGAAAATTTAAAAAACTCTAATTCTGATAATAAATTAGAGAGTCATGTTGAAAATAATATCATAGATATCAACTTAGCAAAAGACAATCAAAATTCAGAAAATAATAAAGATAATATTACAAGCAACAACACTAAAATAGATAACAAATAGAATTATATTAAAATTTAACAGAAAAGATTGGAAGATAATATGGACAGAAAGAGAAGAAAATTAGGAATCCTTAACATGTTTATGTTTGTTGTCGGCCTAGTAATATACTTAACAGGATTACTATTGTTATTTAGTGCTGGAATAAGTAAAACACATGTGGCCAAAATCTTATTTTCTAATATAGACTTTACACCTAAATTAATCTCCAATCTAAAAACTATAGGTTTAATAATGTTTATACTTGGTTTCATTATATTTATCATCGCTGTTATTTTCCTATATAAAAATGACAAAATCCAAGAAAATAATACGAATCTAATCATCGAAGGTAAAGCAGATGTTATTACCTTAATAATTATGACCTATGTAATGATGTTTATGATGGTCATCTGCTTAGTATATAATGAACTTATTGGAGCCTTATTATTTGGTATTGCCGTAGTAGTACAAAGTATTCTAAATTCTATATTAATATGGTATTTCAATAAAAATAGTATAAAATAAAAATAATTAAAGTATCACTATCTTAGTAGATACTTTTTTCTTTATATAGTATTATAGAAGTAGTGGTGATAATATGAAAAATAATAATCCTAATATAATAGATAAGTTTTTAAGTAAATATGAAGAAATGAATAATTCATCTAATTCCTCTTATAGAAGAGTTTATACAAAACCAACAAAAATGAAAAGTATTTGTGGTTTTGCTTTCAGTCTTTTATTGTTTATTTTTCTTATAAGATTGTTTGTATTTAAACTTCAGTATTTTATCTTTTTAATAGTAGATTTGCTTGTATTAGCTTATTATGGACTAAATTTATTTACTAAAAATGGTTTTCCATTACCAAGCTTTATTCGTATTAATAATGAAGAAAATGAATCAAATCCAAGTGTTACCACATCAACAACGAATAATGAAAAAACATATAGAATTGATAAATAATTAAAAAACGAAAGAGTGATAATATGATTATTCCTAATTTCTTAAATGACAATGATATAATTGGCATTACTGCTTGTAGTTGTGGTGTCTCAAATAAGTTAGAACAATATGAAAAAACTCTTAGCAATTTAAAAGAAAATGGCTTTGCTATAATAGAAACTCCCAATGTAAGAACAGGTGGGGTTGTTAGTAGTGATAGTATTACAAGAGCAAGAGAACTAGAAAGTTTATTTTTGAATAAAGACGTAAATATGGTATCCATAGCTCGAGGAGGAGACTTCTTATTTGACATGCTTGATAAAGTAGAATTTGATGTTATAGTTAAAAATCCTAAATGGCTTGCTGGTAGTAGTGATCCTACTAGTTTACTATACATTTTAACAACAAATTATGATATTGCCACCATTTATAGCCCTTGTAATATGACAGGATTAGATGAAAATCCTTTACATGAATCTTACTTAAATTATTTTAAACTATTAAAAGGTAATTTAATTAAACAATATAAATATGATAAGTGTGAAAAAGAGTCATTTAGTGATGATTTAAGTAAAGATAATGAATGGATAAATATGAATGGTGATGTTAATGAAGAAGGAATTTTAATTGGCGGTTGTATTGATGTCTTAAAAGATTTAATTGGCACTAAATTCGATAAAACAAATGAATTTTTAGAAAAATATAAAGATGAAGGATTTATCTGGTACTTTGATGTCTTTAGTATGACTAGTGAAGCTTTATATAATACTTTACTCCAATTTAAATATGCTGGATGGTTTAAATATACAAAAGCAATTCTTATCGGAAAAGTATGTATTCCAAATACTTTTGTTGATATGACCTATGAAGAATTAATAAAAAAAGCTATCCAAGATATTCCAGTAGTTTACAAATTTGATGTAGGTCATGTTAAACCATCATTTACAATGATAAATGGAATGAAAGTTAGAATTATTAGTGATAAAAATGAAGGCAGTTTAGAATATATTAATTAGAGATTATTAAAAATATTTAAGATAATCTCTTTTTTCTTGAATATGTTTTAGATAGGGGGTATAATGATATAGTTCGGTAACGAACTAATGAGGTGAGTGGAGTGCAAAATTCTTCAATTATGTTAGAGCTTAATGAAGTAAATATTGGTATATTTAAGAAAATATCTGCAAGATATAAGGAGCTTGGTTTAGAGGTAACACCAGTACATAGTAGAATAATTATGTTCTTATACGATAATGATATGCAGATATGTCAAAGAGATATTGAGAGGTTTATATCATGTAATAAGTCAACAATGTCCGCTGTTTTGAATACAATGGAAAAGAATGGTCTGATAGTTAGAGTTGACTCATCAGAAGATTCAAGAATGAAGATTATTAAGTTAACAGATAAATCTAAGAAAACAGCTGAAATTTTACGAGAAGATAAAGATAAAATCGATGAAATTTTATCATCAGAAATATCAGACGAAGAATTTGCAGAATTCAATCGCATTTTAAATAAAATAAAGAAAAATATAGAAAGGATATAAAAATGGGAAAATTATTTAAAAATTTAAGAAAAAAAGAAATAGTAGGTATTATTTTTGCTCTTTTATTAATTATAGTTCAAGTATGGTTAGAGTTAACAATGCCTGATTATATGAGTGAAATAACAAGACTTGTTCAAACTGAAGGAAGTTTGATGAAAGATATAATTACTCAGGGAGCTTTGATGTTAGGTTGTGCTCTTGGTAGTTTAATATCTGCAATAATAGTTTGTTATTTAGCAGCTAATATTGCTTCAAGCTTTGCAACTACTATAAGAATGAAAATATTTAGAAAAATCCAAGAATTTGGTACAGAAGAAATTAAAAAGTTTTCAACTAGTAGTTTAATTACTAGAACAACAAATGACGTAACTCAAGTAGATATGATTATTGGTATGGGATTACAAATGATGGTTAAAGCTCCAATAATGGCTGTTTGGGCAGTTTTAAAAATACTTAACAAAGGTTTTGAATGGAGCCTTTTAACTGGAGCTTGTGTAATCATTCTTTTAACAACAGTTGTTATTATACTAGTTATTGTATTACCTAGATTTGAAAGAGTACAAAAGCTTATAGATAGAATCAACGGAGTTACTAGAGAGAACTTAACAGGTATTAGAGTAATTAGAGCTTTTAATGCTGAAAAATTTCAAGAAAATAGATTTGAAGAAGTTAATAGAGATTTAACAAATCAACAATTGTTTAATCAACGTACTTTTGCAGCAATGACTCCTATAATGAATCTTGTTATGCATGGATTAACATTAGGTATTTATATTATTGGAACAATATTAATTTTAAACGCTGGAATGTTTGACAAAATACAATTATTTAGTAATATGGTTGTCTTTTCAAGCTATGGAATGCAAGTTATCATGTCATTCTTGATGTTAGCGATGATTTTTATGATGGTTCCAAGAGCACAAATTTCTGCTCGAAGAATTAATGAAATATTAGACGAAGAAGTAAGTGTTATTGATGGAACATTTGATGGTGTTACTGAAGAAATTGGCACAATAGAATTTAAAAACGTTTCATTCAAATATCCTGATGCTGATGAATATTTATTAAAAGATATTTCGTTTAAAGCAGAAAAAGGCGAAACCATTGCATTTATTGGATCAACAGGTAGTGGAAAATCGAGTTTAATTAATTTGATTCCAAGATTTTATGATGCAACTAAAGGTGAAGTATTAGTAGATGGAGTTAACGTTAAAGAATATAGATTAGAATGCTTGAATAACAAAATTGGTTATGTTCCTCAAAAAGCGGTTATGTTTACTGGTACAGTAAGTGAAAATGTTGCTTATGGTGACAATGGCCGTGAAGAACCAACAATCGAAAAAATAAAAGAAGCAGTTAAAGTAGCACAAGGAACTGATTTTGTTGAAAAAATGGATGGAGCATATGATGCACATATTGCTCGTGGTGGTACTAATGTATCTGGTGGACAAAAACAAAGATTAAGTATTGCCCGTGCAATTGCAAGAGATCCAGAAATCTACATTTTTGATGATTCATTCTCAGCATTAGATTACAAAACAGATGCTACATTAAGACGTGAATTAAAAAATTATACAAAAGATGCAACAAGTGTTATTGTTGCACAAAGAATTGGTACCATTTTAAATGCAGATAAGATTATCGTATTAGATAAAGGAAAATGTGTTGGAATGGGAACACATGAAGAACTACTAAAAAATTGTGAAGTTTATAAAGAAATCGCATTATCGCAATTAAGTGAGGAGGAATTGAAAGATGCCTAGACCAGGTGGACGTAGAGTTCAAGAAAAATCTAAAGATTTCTTTGGCTCAATGAAAAGATTAATTTCTAATCTTAGACCTTGGAAAGTATTGATGATTTTATCATTAGTGCTAGCAATGATTAGTGCAATTTTATCATTGGTTGCTCCTAATAAATTATCTACTTTTGCTGACGAAATTGGTTTAGGGTTAGTTCCTAAAACAGAAAAATTTGAACTTATTAGTAAAGAAATATCTTCCAACTTTACTGAAGAAAAAATAACAATTAAATCAAATGAAATACTTATGTCAAACGATATAAGTGAAGAAGATAAAACTATGTTTATAAATAGCTTAGCGAATATGAAAGAATCTTCTGAAGAAAATATGAGTAGTATTTTCTTATCTTTACCAGAATCAATATTAAAAGTATTATTCGAAGATGTTGTAGTAGAAGGTGTTACTATAACTGTTCAAGATCAATTAGATATGATTAACTTATTATCAGAGATGGGCGATGAAACTGGAACAGAAAATGCTTTAAAAGTAATGGATAAATTACCAGAATCTGTATATAGTTTAATCGAACCAGAAATGAATACAAATAAAATAAAGAATATAGCCATTTTTATGGGAGTTTTATATATTGTTAGTGCACTTTTTAATTATATTCAAAGTTTATCTATGACACACATTTCTAATAACTTTGCTAAGAAATTAAGAACAAATGTAAGCAGTAAAATAAATACATTACCACTTAAATATTTTGACACTCATGAAACAGGTGATATTTTATCTAGAATAACGAATGATATTGATACAATAGCTCAAAACCTTAATAATAGTTTATCTACTTTAGTAAGCAGTTCAACATTATTTTTAGGTTCAATCATAATGATGTTTTATACTAACTGGGTAATGGCTATAACAGCAATATTATCTAGTATGATAGGATTCATGTTTATGTTTGGAATTCTTGGTAAATCCCAAAAGTACTTTAATGAAAATCAAAGAGCATTAGGAGAGCTAAATGGGTACATTGAAGAAAATTATTCAGGTCATAATGTTGTAAAAGCTTATAATGGTGTTAAAGATTCATTAAACGATTTTGAAAAATTAAATAATGCACTATATGAAGCCAAGAGAAAGAGTATTTTCTTATCTGGAACAATGCAACCTTTAATGGGATTCATTGGTAACTTTGGATATGTTGCTGTATGTATTGTTGGAGCCTTACTTGCAATGAATGGTCATATTTCATTTGGTGTTATTGTAGCATTTATGATTTATGTAAGATTATTTACTAATCCATTATCACAAATCGCTCAAGCTATGACCAACTTACAATCAACAGCAGCAGCTTCAGAAAGAGTATTTGAATTCATAGATGAAGAAGAGATGTCTAACCAAAACAATATTGTTAAAAGACTTGATCGTTCTAAAGTTAAAGGAAACATTTCATTTAACCATGTTAAATTCGGTTATGATAAAAATCGTATGATAATTAAAGATTTTAGTGTTGATGTTAAACCTGGTCAAAAGATTGCCATAGTTGGACCTACTGGTGCTGGAAAAACAACAATGGTTAATTTACTTATGAAATTCTATGAGATAAATGATGGAGATATTTTAATAGACGGAGTTTCTACCAAAGAACTATCAAGAGAAAATATTCATGAATTATTCTGTATGGTATTACAAGATACTTGGTTATTCGAAGGTACAATCGGCGATAATTTGCGTTTTAACAAAGAACATGTAAGTGATGAGGAAATTATGGAAGCTTGCAAAACTGTTGGTATAGATCACTTTGTTAAGACTTTACCAGGAGGCTTAAATGCCGTTATAGGTGATACTGATACAGTCAGTCAAGGTCAAAAACAATTATTTACTATAGCACGTGGTATGCTTGAAGATGCACCATTCTTAATTCTTGACGAAGCTACAAGTAATGTTGATACAAGAACAGAAGAATTAGTCCAAAAAGCAATGGATAAATTAACTGAAGGAAGAACTTCTTTCATTATTGCTCATAGACTTTCAACAATTAAAAATGCTGATTTAATTCTAGTTATGGATCAAGGTAATATAATTGAACAAGGTAGTCACGAAGAACTAATGGCTCAAGGTGGATTCTACTGCAAATTATATAATAGTCAATTTGAAAAATTAAGTTAAAAATCAAAAATATAGTTAGATTATATCTAACTATACTTTTTTTATATAAAACTTTTAGTAATATACACATTTATGTTATAATAATTATGGTGAAAATATGATAGATAATATGATAGGATTAAGACAAAAATATTTAGATGCTATAAGAGCCTTAGATGTTGAAGATATCGAAAATGCACTCCCTTCATCATCATATTCTAACTTTCAACCCTTAATGAAAGGAATAATAGCTGAATTAAATAAAGAATTACAAGAATGGCAAGAATCACTTGCATTTTTCCATAATCCAAAAGATCGAAAGGAATGCGAATTAGAAGCGAAGATTACGAAAGCCAAAATAAGAATATGCGAAAGAATATATCTTCAAAGTTTTACTATAGAAGAGCATCATGTAGAATCTGCTAAAACTCAAAATGACAATCCATATAATTTGATATTTGGAGTAAATCCAGCTGGGAATATTTCATTTAAAAAAGATTTAGAAAGAGATGTTGACAGGCATTATTATGAACAGATATCTGGCCTTTTATCATCCTTAGAACAAGGAACAAACTTAGGTAATGTTGAAAAAGGCAAAAGATTAAGTTCTAGTTCAGAGAAACTACGTGGACTTCTTGAAATAAAAGGATTTCAATTGAGAATAATATATCGTGAATTACCTAATAATATTATTTATATTGAAATGGTTAGAGTAAAAAAAGACGATTGGAGTCTTAAAGACCGCAAAGAAATTGAAACAAGGGATTCTTTATTATCTAAGGATTTTGAAAGAACAAAAAAACGTATTAAGCAAAAAGATCGAGTTGAAGAACTTATTATAGAAAATCAACAAGTTCTATCAGAAATAAGAGAATATGTTGAAAAAAATACAATAGGAAGGAATAAGAACAATGGATAAAGAAATAATAGAAAGTTTAAAACAGATAAGAAAGCACTCTGCTATAAAAAGAGCGTTTAGTTCCTATTCATTAAGTATATGTGAAAGTCTTATTGCTAATCCTACATTAATTGCTAAAACATGTAATGAATATGGAATAACTCCAAAAGAATTATTGATTATAATAACTAAAGAAGATATATCTAATCTTTCGTTTCTGGATGAAATAATGGCTTATACTTCCAAAGAAAAAAGTAATGAGCATACTTCAACGTTCAGTGAAGCTGAAAGTAATTCGAAGTTAAAATAATATAAAACTTAAACAATAGAATAGTAAAAATATATATGATATAATTTATCTATAAAATAGGTGGTGTGGCTAGTATGCTTACAAAAATTCAAAAAGCTGAGTTCAACGTTGGAGATGAAGTTCTTATCATCAGCAGTAATTCAAAAGGTATAATAAAATGTGTTACTTCTTATTTAGGAAAAGGGGATAACATATACTTAGTTAACGTTAATGGTAAAGAAAAAACATGTATTGAATCAAATCTACATTTATGTCGCAAAAATAATACTAATTTAACAATTGATATGAATGAGATGGCTTCAAAATTTAAAACAGAAGATAAAATAAGAGAGATTATTAATGGTCTAGAATTAGAAGAATCAGCTTCACCATCTACCCAACTATTAAATGCTTGCAAACTACAAGCGTATCTAGCTATGAGCGACGAATTTGAAGAAGAATCATTAAGTGTTGGTAAAAGTATAACTAGTAATGAACTTTATCATGGCTTAGTTAATGGTGATTTTGATAGTATAGTTAATTCTTATATTTTCAGTGAAATTCTTTCAAAAGTTGGTATGAATGTTTTAACAGTAGCCATGAAAAATGAAGATGGTGAATTTTATACTAGTAACTTAGTACTAATAAATGAAGAATACTATTACTTTGATGTTACACTAGAAATGGCTGTTTTTGAAGAAAATGGCTCTAATCAAGATGATTTCGTTCTATGTTGTGGAGCTTTAGGAAAAGATTCATATGAACAATTCTTTAAACCACTATGTATATTAGATTTTAATGATAACCTAAGTTCATCTATTTTACCCAAAAATATATCTCATGATGATATAGATATTGATGTAGTAAATAAAATGTTATTGATAGGTATTGATGAAAATGAATAAAGATGAATTAAAAAAGTTATATGGTAAAACTCTTTTTCCTTTAATGGAAGAAATGATAACAGAATTTACAAAGTCTAATTACACAGTTGAAATGTTAATAGAAGCACTAAGTAATATAAATGAAACAATAAGAGTAGGATTGTATTTAATTGCTTTAGAAAAAAATGAAGGTATTTTAGCATTAAAATTAAATAAAGCTAATATGAAATTAAATGAAATAAGAAAAGAGAAATTTTTGGAATCATTCAAAAATAATGAGACTTCTAAATTCTTAGCAACTCTTGGTAAAAGCGATAAGATATCTTTAATGAGTGATCTAGGAATAAATGAAGAACCAGAAAAAAGAGTTCTATTTTCTTTAGAAGAACGTATTTATTACGAACTATTAAGTGACTCCATTAAAAATGACCAAGAAACTGACAAACGTAATGGAATGGAACAATTTTTAAAATATAAAAAATCAGAAAAAGAGGCTTAATTTATTTAAGCTTTTTTCTATTCGTGCTAAAATATTATTAGAGAGGTAAAAGGTGAAAATATGAGTGATATATTAAAAAGAATAGAGGATTCTACTAAATACGTTAGTGATAACTCTAAACATGTAAAAATAAATTATAAAAGATTAGATGAAATCATCAGCAATGGAGATTTTAATAATATTAGTTATTGGTTAGACTCAAATCCATTTGGTTTACTTGATATGAATTTCCAAGACATCATTAATTTCTTACTTGTCTATCATACAATAGGTGACTATTGTTTTTGGGGAAGTCCTAAGTGGGAAATAACTCTAGATGATAATTCAAAATTAGATGGATCTTTTGCTATTATGAAAATTTTAATTGATTGGTTTAAATCAGGCAAAAACTTTAATATGTCTTATGAAGAATTCTCAAATATGTTACAAGGTAATGTTGAAATTCCATTATTAAAAGAAAGATATGATTGTATTACAAAAATGAATGAATATCTTTCTAAATTAGATAGCGACTTCTATAATGAAATAAAAAATATGAATGATGACATTACTTTATTAGACTATATTATAGAAAATTTAAGTTATTTTAAAGATGAATGTATATACAATAATGAACCTGTATATTTTTATAAACGTGCCCAACTTATTACATCAGATATCTTACATGTTAGAAAATTGATAGAGAATGCAGAAGTAGATTATTCTCATTTAATGGGATGTGCCGACTACAAAATTCCTCAAGTAATGAGATGTCTAGGTATTCTAGAATTTGATGAAGAACTAACAAGTCTTGTTGATAACTTAATTGAATTAGATGAAGACTCTCCTATGGAAATAGAAATAAGAGCTAATGATATTGTTGTGATTGATTATATTTCAAAAAAATTAGAAGGAAAAGTTGCTCGTATGGATATTAACGATTATATTTGGTTACTTGGCCAAGATAAAAGTATGATGACCAAACCATACCATCGTACACTTACAATTCATTATTAATTTATGAAATATTGTAAAGTAATGTTTGGAAAAACTTCAGGGGCTAATAATAATTTAGAATATAAATTAAATGAAGTAAATATTTCTAGTAATTGGAATCCTAAGGAAGAAAATCCAAAGTTAATGGGCGGATTTAATTACTCAACTTATGATATGATTTTTCGTTGGTTAGTTAGGGGAGACACCCTATATGATGTTGAAATACCAGACGATGCTGAAGTAATTAATGTCAACAATCCATCTACTCCAAATGGCGTTTTTCGAAGTAATAAAATAATTATAAGTAATCCTCGAAAAGTAACTGACTCACTAGCTTTAGAATTGTACAAACAATCCACCTTACCGGAAAAAAGTTATTATAAGGCTCTAGCAGGTTGTATGATTAGAGGATATAAAGAAACATGTTTAACACTTATAAAAGACAAAGTAAATCCAAGTAATGTTGAATTTGTCTTAAGTGAAATATTCGACTTTGTAAAACCAGAGAATAGGAATGGAAGCAATGGTGAAACAACATGTTATTACGAAATATTAGATATTTTAAATAATATAAAACATAGTTAATGAAAAAAACTCAACTATGTTTTTCTTTTCTCCATACTAAAAAAGTATTAATATTATATTAGGTGATAATATGAAATTAGTTATAAAAGTTGAAACAAAAAATGAAAGAGAACTAAGAACTTATTTAAAAAATAACTTTAACTTTGAAGACTTTCGTCCAGCCGTTATAGCACTTATAACTGATAAAGAAGGAAACATTATATTACAAAGACGTGGTCCAAAAGCTCGTGATGATAGTAATAAACTTGCTGACATTGGCGGAGCTATCGAATCAAGTGATAAGACATTTATAGATGGTCTATATCGTGAAATTCATGAGGAGGTAGGACCAAATGCTAAAATAAGTGTTGATAACTTTGTTGGAGGAGTCCTAAAAAGAAAGTATGATAGAAGGACGGATAAAGAAGTAAATTGGTTGTTCCTCTTATATAAATGTACATATGAAGAAGGAGAACTTCTTACGAATGAACCAGGAAAATGTCTCGGCTATGAATTCTACAAGTATGAAAATCTTCCGCGTGAAGAGATGTTGGAAACAACAAAATATTTCTGGGATTATTACTATAAACGCTTTAATAAATGCTATAGCTATGTAATGGGAATAGGAAATAACATAGACCTTCTTGATAAAACAAAATTTAACATTAATGATGAAGATGGAGATTATGAAGTAACTTTCAATAAAGAAGATGCACTAGAATTTGAGAAATTCATTGTTGATAACTTGAACATCACTTATTGGAATGAGTATATAATGGATGATAAAATCGTCTTTAATTTTAAAAATAATAACAACATTACGAAGAGATATATTTTATCTTCCCAAAATAATGATGAAATTCTAAGAATGTGTCGCTCTTATGCTGAACTAGACTTTTCAAATGTTCATCAAATGTATCTTGATACACCATTTTATAGCGACAAAATAGAAGGAGTAATCTTCTACGACTAAATTTAATTAAAAATAAAAGGCACTTAGAAATTTAACTAGTGCTTTTTTGTTTTCATTTTTATATGATCAACTAAATATTCATGATCACAGACTGTATCTACATATTCGTCTGCCTGCATTATTTCTAAACCAACTTTATCACATTTAATCTCATTTTCAAATGCGTATTGACCTAAACATATTCTTGTAAATGAGTTAAACATTAATATTTGAGCATGCGAATCCAACTTACCACCCATTTCTAAATATTGTGCAATAAATAGGGGAGTAGCATCTAATTTTCTTTCTCCATCCATTATAATTCCGTCAATATCTAATAACATAGGTTTGCCATCTCTTACTCTAACATTAGGTTCCCTTATGTCAAAATAATAAAAGCCTTCATTTCTAAAACTCTCTATTATTTTCTTTAATTCTCTAAGCATTTCTATAACATTTTCAGTATCAAAAAAAGATGTAGATAAAATTCTTCCGCTAATAGGTTCCATTACATAGCCTCGTAAACATAAACCTAATAATGAATCTACATAATAATATATTTGTGGATAATATTTCTTCAAATAATCTATTTTATCTAAATATCCTAATCTTTTTTCTTTGAGCCACCTTTTTTTTAGAGAAACTGCTCCTCCAAATTCTTTAAATAATCCATCATCAACATAATATATCTTGCCTTCAGAACCATGTGTAAGATATTCTTTATTATAAATTATTCTTCTTTTTTCCATTATCTATGTAATCCTTTTACATGATCAATTAAATATTCTTCACTAATTTCAGGACTTGGAACATACTGTCCAAGCATATTTTTTGATTCAACTATTTTAGCTCCAGTTTTATCAAAGTCTAATTGTGAACACAATTTATAACCGAAAGCTTCTAAAGTAAAAATATTAAACATAAAAGTTTGTGCTTTAGCATCCAATCTTCCACTATAAGAAAAATATCTTGCTAAATCGGAAGGCATCTTATTCATTCTTGGATTATCTAAATAGGTAATACTATCGATATCTAATAATATTGGGTTTGAAGAATCATCTAATTTTACATTAGGATGTCTAATGTCTAGATATAAAAGCCCATTATCCCTAAAAATTTTAAGAATATTTCTTAATTCATGCAATGAGCTTAAAAGCTTTTTAACACTCATATGTGTACTTTTTAATCTACCACCATCTTCAATTTCATCTCTAAAATTATCACATTTTTTATCATTAGAAATAATAGGTTCCATTACATAACCACAAATAGTCTTTGTTTCTGGTGAATCAACCAAATATTTAATAGCTGGATAATATTTTTTCAATTCTTCCAATTCTTCTAAATAAAGTAGCATTTCTTCCTTACATTTTAGTGATTCATATGGTGTCATACTATCAAATTCCTTATAAAACCCATCTAATGTTGGATAAATAAGCGCTTCACTACCACAAGTTAGTGGATATTCCTTACTTATACTCGATAGACATCTTCTTTCCACAAAATCACTTCCTTCTCAATATTGCTTGTATTATACTTTTTATTTATCTTTTTATCAAATTTTCCTAGTAATTACTTACTCTTTTTTTCCAAAATTAAGTATTAAATTTAATATATTTTTCAAAAAAAAATGAACTATTTTAATAACATTAAAAAGTTCATTTCTTATTTTACAAAGTCTTCTTCTTGATATGTTCGTAGTAATATTCATGATCCCAAGCACTATCATGAATTTTTCCCATCTCCTTACAAGCCATAATTTCCCATGCCATTTCATCATGCTCTAAATTTCTATCTGAATTTTTTAAAGCCTCTAATGTAAAATTATTAAACATTACGATCTGAGCATGATCATCAATTTTTCCTCCTCTATATAAATAAGGTTCTAAATCAGAAGGGAGAACATCTAGCTTTTTTGTACCTTCAAAAACTAAACTATCAATATCTAATAATATAGGAGAATTACCTTTAACTCTTATATTAGGTTCTCTTATATCAAAATAATAAAGTCCTTCTTTTTTAAATAAATCTAAAGCTTTCCTTAATTCATCAAGTAATTTAATAACTTCTCCGACTTCAAAAAAACTTGTTGATAACATTATTTTATCTATAGGACTCATTACATAACCACGCATATAAAGACCTAAGAAAGAATCTACAATATATTTTATCTCAGGATAATATTTCTTTAAGCACTCTAACTTTTCTAAATAAAGAAGTAAACGTCTTTTCCTATAGCGGGTTAAAGGATCTACACGAGGTCGAAAATTCTTATAACAGCCATCATCTACTTTAAAAACCTCAGCTTCTGAACCAGAAGAAATATAATCTTGTTTTTCTATAAATAGTTTTCTTTTCATATCATCGCTTCCTTGCCAATAACGTTGAGCATATTATAAATAAGAATGCAATAAAAGACAAATATATCTAAAAAATTTTAAAAAAATTATAGATTCGTTTTCCATAATAACTTTAGTTTTAAACTACAAAGTACTTATTCGTATTAATCTAAATAAAAAAACCATAATAATACTGGTGAATAATATGAAAATAAAAAGTCTATGGTTAGAAAATAACCAAATAAAAAAAACTACTAAGTTAAATAAGAATCTTACTCTAGATGTTTTAATAATTGGTGGTGGAATGACAGGTTTAAATACTGCTTTAGAACTTCGTAAATCTAATTTGAATATCGCTATAGTAGAACAAAATAAAGTTGGAAATGGTGTAAGCTCTCGTACAACAGGAAAAATAAATTACCTTCAAGAAACAATATATCAAGACCTAGAAAATAATTATTCATATGATATTGCTAAAAAATATTTAGATTCCCAAAAACTAGCCATAAAGAAAATTAAAAGCAATGTTTATAAATATAAAATAAAATGTGATTTAGACAGAACTAAATCTTATGTTTTCACCTCTGAAAAAAAAGAAGTAAAAAAAATTCAAAGTGAGCGTAATATTTTAAAAAGTATGGGTGTAAAAGTGAATGAACATTACAAAATAGATGGTAAATTCAATTGTAAATATGCTATATCAGTAAACGACACTTATGTTTTTAATTGTGTTAAATACATGAATCAATTAAAAGAAATATTAATTGCTAATAAAATAAAGATATATGAAAATACTAGAGTAAAAAAAATGAAAAAAGTTGCAGATGGTTACATATGTTTTACAGAAAACTACAAAATTAAAGCTAAAAAGGTGGTAATTGCTTGCCATTATCCATTCTTCTTAAAACCATATTTCATGCCTCTTAAAGTTTCTACCGAAAAATCATATATTATCGCTGCCAAAGTAAAAGACTATAAAAAAATAAACTATATAACAAGTACCATTCCATGTAAGTCAGTTCGTTATTACAAAGATAAGAATAATTATTTAATTTATGCGAGTAATTCTCATAATATATGTAATGATTTAAACAATAAGAAAAATGTTAATAAAGTTTTAAAAGAAGCCAAAAAATTAAATTTAAAGGTGTGTAATTTATGGACTAATGATGATTTGATGACAGTCGATAAACTACCATATATTGGACCTATCGAAAAAAATAATAATTCTTTGCTTATTGGAACAGGCTATAATACCTGGGGTATGACAAATAGTATTTTAGCAGGGATAATTTTAAGTGATCTTATTCAAGAAAAAGAAAATAAATATTTAGAATTATTTAATCCATTAAGAGTTAATATTTGTTCTGATGTTGATAAGTATCTTAATAATATAGGTAGTAATAGTAAAAGTTTTATTGAAAACAAAATAGTAAAAAATAAATTATGGTACAATGATTCAGTTTTTTTTGAAAATAAAAATGATAAAAATATTGCAACATATATAGATGAATCTGGAAAAAGACACACCGTATTAAGCACCTGTCCTCATATGAAATGTACTTTAATATTTAATGAAGTAGAACATACCTGGGATTGTCCATGTCATGCATCACGTTTTGACTTAGATGGAAAGTGTATTAAAGGTCCAAGCACTTATGATATTTCTTATAAAGAAGATGAATAATTATAATATTAACTAAAAAGTTAACTTATGCTATAATAAGGTCACCAAAAAAGGTGGCTTTATTTTTTAGAAATTAAAGTATAGGAGAGACTAAAGATGAAAACAATTAAGATTAATCCAGAATTAAATATTCAAAACTTTGATGATATCATTTCTAGAATAGAAGAGTATAGACAAAATTATCAGGAATTATCTGATGAATTTGATGGTATTAAAATTTCTTTATTTGATACTGAAAAAGATTATAAGAAGAGACGTAAATCTTTGTTAAAAGAATCTCTAACCGAATTAAAAGAAAAATTTTCTTACTTAGATAATATAATCATTGAATTAACTTCCTTTGATGCAAATTTAATAATTCCTTTTGTTACAGAATATTTATCAAGAAACACATTTGAAAGATATTTAACAATGAACGTAAAACGAGTTGAATATTATGGACGTTCTACTCAAGTAGATTATTACTATTTTATTTGTAATGTTAAAGATGTTTTAGGTTATCAAGTTTCTGGATACAATCCTGATGGAGTATATGACTATAGTATTAAAGATGAATTATCTAATACATTTATACATGTTATGCAAAAAAGTAGTTATAACCTAATGAGTGCAGATGGTTTAACTAGTGGATTTAAAAACTTTCCTGAGTTATTAGAAGCAGCTCGCCGTATTATAAATCTGCGTTTATCTAATCCTCGTCTTGGAGAAGAAGAGTGCCTTAACTTAGCACTTGGAGGGTTACTAAGCAATGAATCAACTACTAAAGATACTAAACCATATAACAGAACGAATATAAATGGTAAAAAAATCAAAGAAATGACTCTAAAAGAAATTTTTAGTAGTCAAAGAAGATAGAGGAGGACCTAGTATGATTGATGGACTTGTTACATATGATCAGATTGTTGATTATATGAATATCTTTCTAGAAAATAGATATAAAGAATTAAAAGAAAATCTAAGAAAATTAGAAAGTGAGAAAAAAATTTTAGGTATTAGTAGTTCTGAAGTCAAAGAAAAAAGGCAAATAGTAAGAGCTGAAATGGCTGAAATCTTTCACATATATAGTTATTATGATGCGATGCTAAGGAAAGCAACAACTTTTGAGCGTCGCCACATAGTTCGACTATTTACTGAATATTATACTGCTTTGTATGATAAACCATTTACTTCAATTAGAATAAAAGAAGCAATAGTAGTTGCATCAGTAAGTGACTTAGGTGACTCTACCACTTTAGAGGATATAGATGTAAAGAAGTTACTTGAAGAAAGTCAAGATACATGTATCGTTTTCTCTAATCCTGATTACACTTTATTAGATGGAGCGACACTAAGTAATGATTTTGCACCATTTAAAGAGATAATGCCAGTTATTAGAAACTTAGTTGATTTAAGTATAGAAAATCCTGAAATGAATGATCGTCTTCGCATGACAACTGCTTTAGAATCATCTATAAACGAATTAAAAAAATCTCCTAAAAAATTATTAAAAGACATTGAAGAATATTAAAACATGAGCAATATAATTAGTAATATTTAATCTAGATATAAAAGTATCTAGATTTTTAATGTTATTTTTTGACTAAAAAAACTCTTTAGTATATAATATGTCATTAATTAGGGGGAGAGTTTGCATGTCAGAAATTAAATTTAAAAAATGTGATGATATTTTAGATTATTTATTATTCTTAGAAAAGAAATTGGTTTCATTGGAAGAAGAATTATCGAGCTTAAGATTTTCCATCTTTAGTAAAAAAGCCAAAGAAAGAAAAAAATTAATAAAATGTAATTTGAAAAAAATATACGAAACATTAGAAGATTATGATGATTTTTTATATGATGCAACAACGTTTCAAAGAAAAGATTTAGCTATGTTTTTTTCAAAATATTTTACAGCTTTATATGGAATTAAATATACAGTAGAAGAGGATGCGAAAGATAAGAGCGAAGGCTCAACTTGGATTCCTACAGATATAATTGCATCAGAAAGAGATTTTGCTAGAATTGATAAGAAATATAATTTTAAGAGAAAAGTTAATGTTGATGATATTATAGATATGTGTCAAGATAGTTGTTTATGTCTTGGTGGACCAGAAGAATATACTCTTTTAGAAGGAACTAAATTATCACCAGAACTTGAAGGATTCCCAGAAGTTGCTGATATTGTAAAAATTTTAGTTGATTTAAAATTAGCTGATCCAACTTTATCTGATGAAAAAAGACTAGCTTTTGGTTTAAAAATAGCTATCTCAAGACTTAATAAAAAAACAAACACTTACACTAAGCCTGAACCAGTCGTTCCTACTTATGTACAACAGCCAATACCAACTCCGCCAAAACCAGTAGTACCAACTCCACAAGTAAGTATTCCAACACCTATTGCTGAACCATTAACTAAAAAGGAAAAAGCAGAAGTTGTGGAAGAACCATTAAAAGTAAGATTTTCTGAACCATTTAGAGTTTATAGTGAACCACCTAGACAACCTATTATAGAAGAAGTTAAACCTAACACTCCAGTTAGTCCCACACCAGAAAAAGTTTTAACAAAATCGTTAATGAGTAAATATTTACATCATAAATAAGAAAAGTAAGTATCTAGAAATAGATATTTTTTTCTTTTGTTAGTAGAATCATAGTAATATTTAGAAACCTATAGTATAATGGACATAGAATAGAGAGGTAAAGATATGACAAAGAAAAATGTGATAATGTCAGTTATAATTCTACTACTAGGTATTGCAATAGGATATGGAACTAGCTATTTAGTTTCTAAGTATAATACTAAAGAGGAATTAAAAGAGAAAGAAGAACAAAAAGAAGAAAAGAAAGAAAATATAAAAGGAGATAAATACTTTATAAATTATTTTAACAATTCTATCCCAGGAACAAAATATAAATTTGAAATGGATAAAGACGGAAAATACACTTTAGAAGTATACAACGCTACAAGTACTATCGATACAGAACCAACAACTAACAACTATAGTGGAACATTAAAAACAGAAGAGTTAAGTATTATAACTCGAATTTTAGATAAGATTGGTAGTGAAAATCCACAGACACTTAGTAATCAATATGCGTTCTATTATGATAATAGTGATGCAGAAAATGAAGTTGAATTAAAATACAGCCAACTAAGTAATATTGAAAGTATTGTTATTGCTATTGAAAGTATCGAAAAAGAAAAAGCAGGAACAATCAGCGATTCTGAAAGAGGAAGCAAAATCTTAAAATCTTTAATCGAAAGTCTTGACGAAGAAGAAAAAGAAGCTAAAGATGGATATCGCCACATAATATTAAGAGATATTGTTGTTTCTTCAGGAGATAAATTAAAATTGAATAAAGATACAGAAGCAATCGTAAAAATAGATAATAACAATATATATTTAAATGATAAATTAATGAACTTGAAAAATGAGGGTTCAGTTTTCTATGCAATTGATCTTGATGAAGATGGAACACTAGAATTGATTACAAGAATAAGTGATAATAGAATTTCACCAGTTCCTGTAACACACTACATTTATAAAAATATTGATAACGAATTTAAAGAAGTCTTATCTTTTCAAACAATCGGTTCAATAGGGGATTTCTATATTAAAGATAAAGACATTAAATTAATATATGAACCAGCAGAAGCTGCACCAGGTTTTATCCAAGAAGAACACTATACAATGAATTATTAGATTTGAGTAATACTAACTACATTACTCTTTCTTTATAAGAGGAAACAATATGAAAATTAAAGAATCAATAATAGAATATAATCCATACAATGAACAAGAGTTAAAAGATAAAGATTATTTCTTAAAATTTATAAACACATTTGAGGACTACCTTACTAGAAGAAATATCTTTGGTCATTTTACATCATCAGCTTTTGTTGTTAATAAGGATAGAACAAAAATGCTCGTTGTATATCACAATATTTATGATGGTTGGATTTATCCAGGAGGACACGCTGACGGAGAAGAAAATCTTTTGTCAGTCGCTATTCGTGAAGTCGAAGAAGAAACAGGTTTAAAAACTAAAATATTAGATGATAAAATATTTGCTATACAAGCGAATGCTACAAAAGCTCATATAAAAAAAGGTGAGTACATTTCCTCACATACACATTTAGATGTAATATATTTACTCGAAGCGGATGATAAACAAGAACTTAAATATCGTAAAGATGAAAGCAGTGGAGTTAAATGGATATCACTAAGTGATGCAACTAATAACGAAATAGTCGACTTCGTAAGGCCGATTCATCAAAAGTTAATTTCAAAATTAAAAGAATTGTGAAACTAAAATGATAAATGCCAATTTATCATTTTTTTGTAAGTTAAAAGTCACTTTACTTAATTATAATAAAGCTATAAAAAGCCAGAAATCTATTTTTTTGTTAAAATGCAACCTAAATTATACAAAATGTAAAACAGATTTGGTAGTGTGCAACCAGTTGATATTATAAAATCAAAGTGAGGTGAGTTTATGAACATTTTAATTCTTACAGGAAATTTCGGCTATGGGCATAATAGTGCTGCAAAGTCTATAAAAGAAAAAATTCTATTAGAGAATCCTGATTATAACATTAAAATAATCGATTTTATAGAATACATGTTCCCAACTCTTAATAAATATATCTATAGTACATTTAATTTTCTTGTTGGTAAATGTCATACTTTATACAATTGTTTAAATAAAATTAGTTCTCGAAATACTAGTGCTCCTTTAAAAAAAGTAATAGTAAAAAAGATTGATGATCTAATATATGAAAATAATACAGATTTAATAATTTCAGTTTTTCCAACTTGTTCTCAATATATCTCTGCTTATAAAAGAATGGTAAACAATGATATTGTTTTAAACACATGTATAACAGATGTTGATGCACATGAAGAGTGGATTAGTAATGAAACTAATTTATACTTTGTTGCATGTGAAAAAACAAAAGAAAATTTAATTGAAAAAGGAGTGAATAAAGATAAAATTATAATTTCTGGAATACCTGTAAGAAAAGAATTTATAAATAGCAAAAAAGAAACCAAACAAAAGAATATTTTAATAATGGGTGGTGGTTTAGGACTCATTCCTGATGTTGATGAATTACTAGAGTCTCTTGAACATAATAGCTCATTTAAAGTAAATGTTATCGTTGGAAACAATGAGAAGCTTAAACAAAAAATATCTTCAATTTACCATAATATTAATATAATTGGTTTTACTAACGAAGTTTTTAAATATATGAAAGAAGCAGACCTTATAGTTACTAAAGCTGGAGGAATTACAATGTTTGAAGCTATAAATACAGAAACACCAATGTTAGTTATAAAGCCTTTTCTAACTCAAGAAGTAGGGAACGCCCTATATATAGAAGATAATAATTTAGGTGAAGTTATATGGAAAAAGAATAAATTCTTAGCAGAAGATATTATAAAACTAATTAATAATGAAGAAAAGTTATCACAAATGAGAAGAAATATGAAAAAACTAAAAAATAGTTTCGATAACACTCCATATACCACAATCATATAAAGAGAAGAGGAAGAAAAATGATTCTTTTAATAATTCTATCAATAATCACTATAATCTTTTTTCTATATGCAATACTTCCAAGTCGCTATTTTAAGTACATTTATAAAAAAAATCGTCGCGAAAAAGATAAAACTATATATCTTACTTTTGACGACGGACCAAGTGAACATACCAATAAGTTATTAGATGTATTAAAAAAATATAATATAAAAGCCTCTTTCTTTTGTGTGGCAAATTTTGCTAAACAATATCCTGATACAATAGAAAGAATGTCAAAAGAAAAACACTTAATTTGCCTCCACTCTTTAAAGCACGAAAATGCTTATCTTATGTCCCCATTTAAAACAAGTAATGATTTTTCAAAAAGTCTTGATATTATGAATTCATTAAATCAAAAAGTTGTTTATTATCGTCCACCTTGGGGAGACTTAAACATAGCTACACTATACAATCTAAAAAAGCACAATCTTAAATTAGTTTTATGGCATGTAATGGCTGAAGATTGGGAGTCTAAAACATCTATATTTGAAATAGAAGTCAAACTCTTAAAAAGAATTCAAGGCAGTGATATAATCTGTCTTCATGATGGCCGCGGTGCACCAAATGCTCCTCTTCGTACCATCGAAGCATTAGATAAAGTTATTCCTATACTTTTAAGAAAAGGGTACAAATTTGAAACGGTGGATAAGTATTATGAAAAATAAAAATATCAGAAAAAATATCTTAAACATCATTATATTTTTAATATTCGCCATTTTAACAATTTCTATAGTTTTCAAAAAGAACAACATGACTGAAATATTTTTAAATATTAAACAAGTAAACATAACATATATTATATTTGCTATAATTTCAATGTTCATTTTTATTTCCTGTGAAGGAATTAATATTCGTCGTGTATTACAAACTCTTAACTGCAAAATAAGTTATTTAAAATCTTTTAAGTATGCCTTAGTAGGTTTCTTCTTTAGTTCAGTTACGCCATCTGCTAGTGGAGGAGATCCAGCTCAACTTTATTTTATGAGTAAGGATAAACTTCCAATTGCTCATTCAGCTTTAGCATTACTAGTAGAATTATCTAGTTTTCAATTTGTCTCTTGTAGTATTGCTATTATTGGTTTTGCCTATAACTATGACATTCTAATAAATAATATTGGGAACATTAAATATCTTCTTGCTCTAGGACTTACAATTAACATACTCATCTTAATTTTCCTTCTTATAATGATATTTTCTAGAAACTTTGCAATAAAATTAGTGAATATCATTATTTCCCTTTTAAACTTCCTTCATTATAAAAAAACTACTGAATTAAAAGAAAAAATATTAAACCAAGTAGAAGAGTATCATAAATGCTCTATATATTTAAAATCTAATAAATTAGTCTTACTTAAAATAATTTTTACTACTACTATTCAAATGATTCTATATCATAGTATACCTTATTTTGTATATCTTTCTTTTGGCCTAAATGATGTTAATTTTTTAACTTTTATCTTTATGCAAGCTGTTTTATATATTTCTGTATCTTCATTACCATTTCCAGGTGCAATGGGTGTCAGTGAAGGAGGATTTATGATTTTATTTAAAATGTTCTTCCCATCAACCATATTAAGTAGTGCTATGATTATCTCTCGTGGTATAAGTTTTTATCTTTTTGTTATTATAAGTGCAATATTAATTATTTTATTCATTCTTATTGATAAATTAACACTTAAGAAAGCATCTAAATTCTAGAATATACAATATTATGTTATGATATAATAAAAATGGTGATTATCATATGATAGATGAAATTAGAAAAAAAGTATACGAGCTTTTAAGTAATGATAAGTCAGGGCATGATGTAAGTCATATAAAGCGTGTAGAAAATCTAGCATCATCATTTGCTATAAAAGAGAATGCAAATGTTGAACTAACCCTGTTAATAGCACTATTACATGATGTCGATGATTACAAATTATTTGGTTTAGAAAATGAAAAAGATTTACCCAATGCCAAACATATTATGGATACTGTTGGTGTAGATAAAAAAACTCAAAAAATAGTTTTAAAAGAAATAAGTCATATCGGTTATCGCAAATTATTACAAGGATTAAGACCGACTACTTTAGAAGGACAAATTGTTTCTGATGCTGACATGTGTGATGGTATTGGTGCAACTGCTATAATAAGAACATGTACTTATGAGTTATCACATAATAAACCTTTCTTTGACAAAGAAATTTTTCCTAATAAAGAAGTAAATGTTGATAATTACAAACTATGTGCCGATTCAGGAGTTATTCATTGTTTCGAAAAACTATTAAAATTAAAATATCTTATGTTGACAGAGTCAGGTCGTTGCGAGGCCACAAATAGACAAACAATAATGGTTGATTTTCTATACAATTTATTTTTAGAAGAAAACGAACCAAAGTGGATTTCATATCTTGAAGAATATTTAAAAGAACTAGAGAATACGAATAATTAAAAAGCCAAAATAAAAGTTCATATCTTTTATAGTTATGAACTTTTTTTGTTATCTATTATTTAAAATATATGTTAATAAAACTCCAACAGTTCTATCTTCATGAATAAGATTTTGATTACATAAATCAATTATTTCATCAAAAGATTTCCAAACATATCCATTAATTACCTCATCTTCTTCAAGCTGTGGACCATCTTTACTTATTTTATAATCAGTAATTTCGTAATAATATAAATCCCATATAACTCCAGCACCATCCTTTGAAACTTTAATTAATTTAGGATTATTTACAATAAGTCCTATTTCTTCAAGAACCTCCTTTGGTACAGTCATTTCTACATGGTCTAAAACATCATCTTTTTCTAAAGATCTTTTATAATCATCTAAACTATCAAATACTTTTCCCCCAGGTAATCTTAAATCCCAATCATTTAATTCATATCTAAATTCTCTTGAAAAAAGTATTTTTTTACTTTCTTTATCAACAATTAATGCTCTTATTCCAGGAGGTCTTCTAACAAAGTTTCTTTTAATTCTTTTAGTATTGCCATCTATTATGAAATCCTCTTCACTATGTACAAATTCAAAGAATCCATTATCAAATAAATATTTTTCCATTAATCATTCTCCGTTCTTAGAGTAGTATAACATTATTTAAAAAATAATGACAATGTCTAAATAAAGATAATTGAATAGTTAAATTTTAGAAAAGATGCTATAATAACAAATTATCAAGGGTGATATTATATGTATAAAACAAATGTTAATCTTAACTTATATAAAACTTTCTATGATGTAGCAAAATGTGGTAGTATTTCTAAAGCTGCAGGAATGAGTTATACTTCTCAACCAGCTGTAAGTAAAGCCATAAAGAAACTAGAAGAAGAACTTTCTACTAAATTATTTTATCGAAATTTAAATGGTGTTGAATTAACAGAAAAAGGGAAAGAACTTTTATATTTCGTTGAAAAGTCATATAACAATTTAATAATTGCTGAAAGAAACATGCTTGAAACAGAAAACTTAGAACGAGGTAAACTTTCAATCGGCATGCCATCAAATATCGGTTCATTCTTCTTATTTGATAAAATAATTGACTTCCATAAAAAGTTTCCTAACATTGAAGTAACTATTATAACTGGATCGACTACAAATTTAACAAGTCTTTTAGATAACCATAAAGTAGACTTTATCATTGACACTTCTCCTATAGATATCAAAACAGACGAAGACGTAATTATAAAAAAACTAGCTGAAGTAAAGTATTGTTTCATTGCTAAAAAAGATACAACAACTATTGATATTAAGAAAATCAAAAAACTTAACGATTTAAAAAATTATTTATTGATTCTTCCAATTCCAGGTACAGCTAATCGTACTGATCTTAATGAAGTATTAGCAGCTAATAAAGTAAATGTTGATAACGTAATAAATATCCATACGAGCGAGATGATTATAGGTGCTGTAAAAAAAGACTTAGGTATTGGATATGTAATTGAGAATTTAGTTGAACACGAAACGAAAAATGGTGAAATAGAAATATTAAATATTAAGGAAGAGCTTCCTACAGTAGAAATTAATATCGTATATAATAAGCACTTCTTAACAACAGCTCCTCGTAAATTTATCCAAGAATACATAGATACAAATTTAGATTTGTAATAAGGACCTCTAGAAATTATAAGGTCTTTTTGTGTTTTAGGTATTATCATTTATAAATTGTGCAGTGTTATAAATTTTGATAAAATATTCGTTAAGGATTAACTAAATATTAGAAAGGATTAAATATTATGAATATAACAATAGAAATGGCCAGTTCAATAAATGGACTTATAGCTTACGAAAATGGTAGTGAAGATTTTTTACTTGAAAGAAATTATCAAATAATGTTAGATTTTTTAAAAAATTATGATTGTTTAGTTTGGGGAAACACAACTTTTAAAAATGTAATGTCTTGGGGGAGTGATTATATAAACGATTTAAAGGATACTACTGTAATAATATTTTCGAAAAGTAACATAGAATATCCTTACTCTAATGTATTTGTAGTCAATTCACTAGAACAATTCTATAAATTATGTGAAGAAAAAAATATTAAGAATGTCTTTATTTCTGGTGGAGCTACAATTAATACATTATTTATGAAAGAAACCATTGTTAATCAGGTTATTATCAACTACAATCCATATGTTTTAAATAAAGGAATCAACCTCTTTGAAGGAGAATTTTTCGAAAATAAATTAGTTCTAGATAAAGTGATTAGAGAACAAGAAGATATTTTACAAGTATGGTATAAAGTTATAAATAATAATGAAATTAATGATAATAAAATAAACTCATAAAGATAGGTTAAGTAAGGTATTTTAAATTAAATAAAATAATTATAAATTATGGACTACATATGTAGTCTTTTTTGCTATAATAGAAAGTAAAATTAAAGAAGGTGTCATTATGATTAGAAATGTTATTTCCGTTCTTGATGGTGCAGCTGGTAGCTGTGGAAAAGCCAAAGTAGTTGGTGAACTAGCTACTGATTCTACGATTAATCTTGGAGCTGCCATTACTAATTGTATGCCCAATGCAGGACACACTTTTGTATCTCATAATGGAAAATCTTTAGTATTTAGAAATATACCTGTATCGATTGTTAATCCAAATACAGAATTATTTATAGGACCTGGATCTGCAATTGATATGGAAGTATTTAAAAGAGAATATGAAATGGCCAAACCATATTTAGGTGATAGAAAGATATATGTTCATGAAATGGTGCCTTTAATTTGTGATAGACATAAAGAATACGAACACCTTCATATAAAAAGTGGTTCGACATTCAAAGGTTGTGGTGCTGTAAGTATGGAAAAAATAATGAGAGATCCTAATTTAGAATTTTTTCAGACTTATAAAAATGCGGTTCGATGTACCAACGATGAATGGTTAGACAGAGTACATAGTCATTTAAATAGAAGTGAAGAGTTTGTTGTATTAGAAGGAGCTCAAGGATGTGATTTGTCGCTTAATTTTAGTGGCAATTATCCTTATGTAACAAGTAGAAATGTTTCAACTACACAATTACTTGCAGATAGTGGAATACCTGGAGAAGCCTTACTTGGGACAATAATGGTAATGAGACCTTTTCCAATTAGAATAAGTAATGTTACTAAAGCAGGAGAACTCATTTATACAGGGGCTTATGGTAGTGGTCAGGAACTTACTTGGTCACAGATAAATATTTCTTCAATGCTTAGAACATATCCGTTTAAAGGAGATTTAGATTTTTATGCTACAGATGCATTTCAAAATAAAGATTATATATTAGAATTAATGTTAAGTGTTGATGAAGTTTACTTAAAACAATTATTTGGTACTAAGGCATCTTATTATATAGATCATCCAGAGTTAGTTACTTTTGTTCAAGCGTGTGAACTAGAGAGACTATTATGTAAAGGTGAAAAATCTTATCAATCTTTATTATTAGACTTACCACCATTAGATAGATTTTACGAAGATAAGGGAGAACAATATATTCATGATTTATCAGAACAGACGACAGTTACAAAGATGGAAAGAAGAGTATTTGATTTAGATATAAGTAAATTAAAAAATAATTGTAGAGTGAATCACCCTTATGGATTGTATCTTAATTTCTTTCAACATCTAGATTATGATTTCCATCATTATAAAGGTATGATTGATGATATTCATTTTAATAAGTATGTAAAAGAATATTTAAGATGGTTAGAATATGAAACAAATTGTGAAATTATATCATTAGGTACAGGAGCAATAAATAAAGAAAGAATTGCTAAGAAAAAAAGTTTAGTAAGAGATTTAGTTGCATAGTTTATGATATAATATTTAAAGGATAGGTTGTTATGGAAAAAAGGATAAGTGAAAAGATATTAAAATCAGTAGCTCCTTGTTCTATGTTTTGTAGTACATGTACTGGATGTAAATATGGTGAGATAAGTTTACATGCTACTGAGCTATTAAAGTTATTAGAAGGTCACGAAGAGTTTTTAGATAAAAATTTAAAAGCCCAGTACAGAGATAGATTAGATGAATTTAGAATATTTCAAAAACGATTAAAAAAATTTGCTAATCCTAAATGTGGCGGATGCCGTAATGGTGGGTCTAGTGGATGTAGTATTAAAGGTTGTATTATTCCAGAATGTGTGAAGGAACATAATATAGATTTTTGTGCTGAATGTCCAGAATTTCCATGCCAAAAAGTAAATAACTCAAACTTCAAAGAGACAACTATTAAAAAGTGGTTAGATGGTACTCAAAAGATAAAAGAAATGGGTATTGAAAAATATTATGAAGAGTACAAAAATGTACCACATTATATAAATTATAAAAATACTAAAGGTGATTAAAAAGTGGAAAAAGAAATTATAATGAATGCTGTTAATAAATACTTAGAACTATTTCCAAATGAGCAATCTAGATTAGAAATTCTATTAAGTAATTTGACAAAACATACTAGTAAAGAGTTAACTGATTGGAATAATTTTGATGGACACATTTGTGCAAGTGGTTTTATATATTCAATAAAAGAGCAAAAATTTTTAATGATTTATCACAAAGATATGAAAAAGTATTTATATCCAGGAGGACATATTGATCCTACAGATGAAAACCCATTAGTAACTGCAATTAGAGAAGTTAAGGAGGAAACAAGTCTTAGTAACTTCAAACTATTAAAAATTACAGAAGACACTTTAGTCCCTTTTGATATTGATACTCATAAAATTCCTTATAATGAAAGACTAGACTTACCATCACATTATCATTTTGATTTTAGATATTTATTTACAATAGATGAAATTACAGATATTAAAGTTGATTCGTCTGAATCAGGAGATTACAATTGGATAAGTTTTGATGAACTTTCTAAAAACCCATTTTTCGGCAAAGTAGCTAAGAAAATTAAAGAGCTAATAGAATCTAAAAATATTGCATAAAATAAAAAAAATCTTCCCAAAATAAATATAGGAGGATTTTTTTATGAATGAAGAGAAAATTGAAGTAAATGTTTTAGATGAACTAAATAAAGGTGCTTGTATGGGAAGGGACGCCATTCACTACGTACTAGACAAAGTAAAAGACGATAGTTTAAAAGAAGAATTAGATAAACAATATAATAATTATAAATCTTTATCTGATAAAATTTGTGAGTTATATCCTGAATATAGTACTGGAGAGCCTCATGAAACAAATGCAATGAATAAAGCAATGACATGGTATAGTGTTGAAATGAAAACTTTAATGGATGATAGTAATTCTAAAATAGCAGAGTTATTATTACAAGGAACTAATATGGGAATTATAGAAGGAAGAAAATTATTAAATAACAATGATACAGACGAGCAAGTAAATAAGTTAGTTCAAGAATTTGTTGATATGCAAGAAGAAGCTGTTGAAAAGTTAAAACGATTTTTGTAAAGGAAGCTAAAAGCTATCCTTTTTTATTTGGATAAGAAATCTATAAACATCTTACTAGCATGTGTTGGTAACACTGACTTATTTGTTGCTAAAAATACCTTTATATTAGGGATTCTATCATTAATACGTAATTCTTTTAAATTACTAAAATTTCTTTTAGCTAAATCAACTATAACAAATCCAATTCCAAGTCCAATATTAACAAACTCTGTAATTAAATCTTGACTAACAACTTCCATTTTAGGGATTAATTTTACATTATTATTTAAAGCTATATAATCAAGTAACTTTCTACTATTTGATTCTACCTTTTGTAAAATTAATGGATAATTATTTAAATCCATAAAATCACAAATATCATCATTAAAATAGTCAGAATTGTATACAAAACCTTGTTTTAGTTCTTTAATTTTCTTTAAATCAACGTTCTTTTCTTTTACATTGCTTTCATTAAATATAACAAAATCTAATTTACCTAATTTTAAATCATTAATTAAATTACTTGTCAAATCATTAGTAATCTGAATATTTATATTAGGATATTCTTTATGAAAATCTTTTAAAACATCCATAAGAACTAATTTTGTTAAAGTAGCTGAACATCCTATTTTTATATCTCCTTTAGATAAATCTTTAAATGAAGTGAATTCTTTTTCAGCGTTATTAATTAACTCCAAAGCACCTTTAACATATTCATAAAACATTCTACCTTCTTCAGTTAATTCCATTCCTTTATTACTTCTTAAAAATAAAGTTCCATCTAGTTGTTCTTCTAATTTTTTTATTGACTGTGAAATAGCAGGCTGTGATATATGTAGTTCTTTACTAGCTTTTGTCATGTGCTTATGTTTAGCAACAACATAAAAAACTCTATATAATTCTAAATCTATATTCATAATAAGTACTCCTTATCAACATTATAACATTTATATATTTTACTTATCAACAAGCAAATCATAAAATTATAAGTGAAAGAAGGAATATTTATGTTAAAAGAGAAAAATATCTTAATAGGTATAACAGGAGGAATAGCTTGCTATAAAGTATGTGAACTTATTTCTTATCTTACCAAAGAAGGGGCTAATGTTGAATGTATAATGACTAAAAATGCTTGCGAATTTATAGCGCCACTAACTTTAGAGACACTTTCTAAGAATAAGGTAGTAACAGATATGTTCGAGAAAAAGGAACATGTTGAAGTAGAACACATAAGTTTAGCAAGAAAAGCGGATCTTGTCCTAGTTGCCCCAGCTACAGCAAATATACTTGGTAAGGTTGCAAGTGGTATTGCTGATGATATGCTATCAACTACTTTAATGGCCACACCTTCACCAGTAATTTTTGCTCCAGCTATGAATAATGAAATGTACAATAATAAAATTGTTCAAGCAAATATTCAAAAGTTAAGAGAATATGGATATCAGTTTGTTGAACCTATAGTAGGAAATCTTGCTTGTGGATATCAAGCAGTAGGTAAATTAGCTAAAAAGGAAACAATAATTAATAAAATAAAAGAACTTTTAGAAGGAGAAGAATAATGAAAAAGAAAATAATTATAACATCTGGAGGAACTAGTGAAAAAATTGATAATGTTAGAAAAATCACCAATAGTAGTTCAGGAAAATTAGGATGTACCATTACTAGTAAAATACTAGAGAAAAAAGAGGACCAAATTGAAAAAATCTATTATGTATGTTCTAAAAACTCAGTAAAACCAAATCCAAATAATAAAATAGAAATAATTGAAATAGCTGATACTGCAGAACTGAAAAATACAATTGAAGAATTGCTTCAAAAAGAAGATATAAATTATTTCATTCATTCTATGGCAGTCTCAGATTATACAGTAGACTTTGTAACAACAGCAGAAAAACTTGCTAAAAGGATAAATGATAATATAAATCAAGATGTCTGCAATTTAATTTGTACAAACGAAGATATTTTTACAGAAAACAAAATATCTTCTTATGAAGATAATCTTATTATTAAATTAAAAAGAACGCCTAAAATAATATCTTTAATAAAGAATCTTAGTCCTCAAACTTATCTTGTTGGTTTCAAATTACTAGATAATGTAAGTGAGAAAGAACTAATTAATGTCGCCACTAAACTTCGTGATAAAAATAACTGTGATTTAGTGGTTGCTAATGATTTAAGTAATATAAGAATAGGTCACCATAAAGCTTTCATTATTAAGAAAGATAATACTTATATAGAAGCTCAGAATAAAGAAGATATTGCAGCAAAACTAGTAAGTGAGATGTTTACAAATGATTAATTATCAACATATTAACACTAAAAAATTAAGCAATCCAACAATTGATAATCTATATAAAGATTTACTTAAGAATAAATATCAATTTTTAATTATTGAATGTCAAAACAAAATGTACTGTTTAACTAAAGAAAAGAGTATTTTTGAAATTGATAATGAACAAACTTTTGTTGAATTAGCTAATAAAGATACATACTATAAAACAAGTATAAAAAATAATACTCACAAAGAAGATTTATATAATAAGGAAGATTTAAATTTATATTTTAAATATTTAGAACAATATAAACCACTAATGTCTAAAAATATCTATGGCGATAAATATCTATTTGGTAGTGTTGCTATTCGTACTAAAGATAATAATTTTATTACCACTATTCGTGGTAAAGAGAATTTCTTGGAATATACAATTGTAAATAATGTCAATCATGATAATCATACTATCAAGGTAGTTGATAAAAAGGCAACTTTGAATGCTCCTTTACTTGATTATCTTTTTAAAAATCCACAAGTTAAAGCTATAGTCCATATAAACCATTATTATGATGAAAAATTACCAAATTATGAATATGCTTTTCCGGGTACCACTAGAGATTCCATAAGACCAAACAAGACTTCCTTTAATATAAAGTCCCATGGTGTGATTTACTTATATGATAAAGATTATAACTTACTATAAAGAAAGAAGGAAACAATATGAAATATCCAAAATATACTGAATACGAAAAAATGTACAAAAGATACTTTACGAAAGGAGTAGACTATCTTATAGAGAAAGCATCACTCAAAAAATCAGATAAAGTTTTAGATGTTTGTGGTGGCAATGGTCGTCTTACCCTAAAACTAAAGACACTTGTTGATAATGTTTCATATCTAGATCAAGAAAGAGATATGATACCAGAATATTTAAAAGAAAAAGGAATAATAGTTTACAACACATCTATTCAAGATTTTGTAAACACTTCTGTTAATAAGTATGACAAAATATTCTGTGAACAAGCTGTTAACTACTGGCTACTAGACACAAACATCGAAAAATTTAGTAAACTACTAAATAAAGATGGTCTTTTCATTTTTAATACTTTCTCAAAGAAGCCTTCAGCAATTCCAATGATTCAAGAATATAGAATCGATGATATACAATATTTAGAAATATCTTATCTTGTTGATAATATGGTTGAACATATTCAAATAAGAGAAAAATTTAAACCTCATTTTACAGAGTTTGCATTTATTAGTGAAGAAGATTTTAGAAGAATACTTTCCCCTTATTTTAATATTACTATTTATGATGATGGAAAGAGCGCTTTATACGTATGTCAGAAAAAGTAAAGAACAAATCTCTTGGTACTTATAATATTCTTGATTCTGACAATTTAAAAAAGAGTATATCTACTATCATAGAAAGTAACATTAACTATAATACTTATCTTACCCCTAAAGGATTGAAAGAACTAAGACAGAAGATAATTGAAGTAATGACAAAATACTGGTGTTTTCATCCTAATCCTGAAGAGACAATTATAACCTCTTGTTCACAACAATCTATAAATCTCGTATTTGATAGTATATTAAAAAACAATGATACTATTCTAATTGAACAACCAACATATTATGGAACTTTAGATATTTTAAAAAATAAAAGTTTTAATAAAATAGGAATCAATCTATCAAAAGAGGGCTTTAATCTAAAAGAATTAGAAGAAAAAATAATAAAGTATAATCCTAAATTAATTTATGTCGTACCTACATTTCATAATCCAACAGGATATTCATGGAGTAAAAAGAGTAGAGTAGGATTCTTAAAACTAATAAACAAATATAATATTTTAGTTATTGAAGATGACCCTTATCATTTAATAAATTTTACTAATAAAAAATATCCAACTTTATATGAATTAAATAAAGGAAAAAATATTATATATTTAGGAACATTCTCGAAATACATCAGTCCATCTATTAATGTTGGATACATCTTTGCTAATAATAGTATCATTAGTAAATTATATCAATATAAAAAAAGTTATGATCTATGTACATCAGCATTTAATCAATATGTAATCCTTGATTATTTAAACAACTATAACCTAGAAGAGACTATATCAAAAAGAATTCCTAAGTATCAAGAATGTTTAACTAAATCTCTAATTAACTTAAAAGAACAATATAGAAAAGAAATAATCTCTATAACAGAACCTAAAGGAGGACTATTTTACTTAATAAAATTTAAATCTAAAATAGATGAATCTATATTCGATAATGGAAACAATTACTACTTAGTTAATAACCATGAAAATGAAACGAGAATAAACATATGTAGTTATTTTGATGAATAGAGAATACCAATTTTTATATCTTATGTTATTATAAGGAAAAGGAGAAATAAAAATGAAGATAATAACAGTATGTGGAAGTCTTAAGTTTAAAGATGAAATAATGAGGATAACAGAAGAAATGGAAATTCAAGGAAATTGTATGTTAAGCGTAATATATCCAACAAATCCTGATAAAGATGCTTACACTGAAGAAGAAGCAATAATGTTAGATGAAATGCATAAAGAAAAAATTAAATTATCGGATGCTATTCTTGTTGTAGATGTTGGCGGATATATTGGATCATCAACAAAGAGTGAAATAGAATTTGCCAAACAATTAGGTAAAGAAATAATCTACTATAGTGAATTAAATAACACAAAAAGGTAAGCTTATACTTAAGTTTACCTTTTATTTATGTACAATAAATTCCCACATTATTTTAATAAGATTCCATCTTTCAGTTTCTACTTCTTCTAAAACATCTATCTTAAAATTTTTAAAGAAGTAATCAAATTGTTCTTTATCCCACAATCTTACAGTTCTTCCGTTTTCTTTATAATAATTAGGTTCTAGTTCAATAGCTATATCTTCTATAAATTTATAAGTTTTTGAAGAATTAACAGACCCTATAAAATATCCATCATCTTTTAAAATCCTTCTGATTTCTTCCAATAACTTCTCAGTTGTTTCTTTATCAAAATAATGGATTGAAAGATTAGCAAAAACTAAGTCAAATTGTTTATCTTGAAACGGCAAAGATTTGCTCATATCCAACATAATAGTTTCTGTATTAGGATTATTTTCTTTTACTTTCTTTAAAACATCTTTAGATATATCAGCTGAAATAGTATCAAAACCTTTATCTAATAAGAAACTTGTATATTGTCCAAGACCACATCCTAAATCTAAAGCTTTGCCAAATTTAACTTTTTTAAATATTTCAGTATATTTATTAAGCCATATATCACTTAAAAAGTCTAATTTTTCACCTTTGTGATTAGCCAAGTTATTTTTCCAGTATTCATCATTCCAGTAATTATATTCCATATTTACACCTCTATAATATTATATCAAATATGATTTAATAATTTTAGATGTTCATAATCGAGTCATATAGTATTTGTTTGTAAAAAATGATATAATTTAACAAATGTATTGAGGTGTAATTTTATAATCTATTAGCGAAAATATTTGCTAAAAAATAAAAACAACTATAAAATCGTTTATTAGAAAGTGAAATTGTTGAAATAGTTTATTTTACATAGTGTAAAATTTTTACATTTAATATTAGTTAAGTCATAAAAATGCTGCACAAGTTTTTTTATATCAATTATTATGTTAAATTTAACCAAATATTATAATTAGCTTTTAACTATTTCTTATTAGTATAACACTTGAATGACATGTGTAATAGATGGTGGTAATATGAATAATTATTGTACAAATTGTGGCAAAAAATTAGACAAAAACGAATTGAAATGTTCAGATTGTGGAGTGTCTAATGTTAAAGATTTTGCTTTAATAAAAAATAAACAACACTCAAAGGGTAACTTCGGTGTTGTAATAATACTTTTGATAGTATTCATGGTTTTAATATGTGTGCTTATTAAATCATCACCCAAGTATAAAATAGAAAGTTATATAAAAAACTCATTAAATTCTAGCAATGTTGAATTGAAATACCAAGGTCGTGCAAAATGTACAGGGAAGTGCATCATACCATTAGATGGATGTCTTTTTGCCGAAACAGTATCTGGCTGTAATATTTATTATTATAGAGTTAATCTGGACAAAAGGTTCTTGTTTGACGCCAAATTAACTTACAAGTCAAGTTTGGGGATTAGTGACAATGACATTCAAAGTATTATGTGGAAATATGATGAAGTAAAAAATGATATTAATAAATTTCTAGAAATAGATGAATTTATTGTAGACTTCACTGATAATAAAGAAGATGTTATACTTCCCATAAATTTATCTAACAATTTAAATGAGGTTTTTTTAAAGAAAATAATTTTATATTCTGATAGTAAAAAAGAAGGAAGTTATACCATAGATTTATTATTTGATGATAACTATACAATTACAATAAATCCACATGAAATAAAGGTTTATTTTGATAAGGATAATTATGGCAATATTTCAATTTTTTCAACAGAAACTGATTCTAAAATAATGCTTGAAGAATTAAAACAATGGATGAAACAAAATCGTTAGTTTTGAGTTATAGGTAATATTTTTATCGTTATGTATATCAAATTATTAATGGCAATAAAAAAGAGACTTCTTAAAAAGTCTCTTTAAAATACCAATGGAGCAAGTGAGCGGAATCGAACCGCCATCTCAACCTTGGCAAGGTCGCATACTAACCGTTGTACTACACCTGCATACATGTTTTGCATGTAAATTGATAATATCATTATTTTTATAATATTTCAAGTAAAATTTGAAAAAAATTAAAAATTATTCAATACTATAGTAGAAATAAATTGCCTAACATAATATATTAAGAATTATAAATTTAATGATATAATAAAAGTGATTTAAAAGGAGTAAAATTATGTGTAATGAATTAGAAAATATGTTAAAGGAATCATCTAAAGAAAATATCTTAAATTTTTTATCGTTTTTAAAAAGAAAATATACCGATTTAGATGAGGAAAAAGTAGAAGACTTTTTAGAAAACCTTAATGAAGGAATTTTTGAATTAGTTTTTTATATTACAGAATACCATAAAAGTATATTAGGGGAAAAAACAAATTGTTTCTTTATTGATTCTGAATCAAATTGGCTGCTTATTTGCTTATATCTACTTAACTTAACCAAAGAAAACTTTACAAGCAGAGTAGACAATATAACAAATCTTGTAGAAGATGAATGGATAGATGAAGAACATATAAGTTTAAGTGACTCAACTATTAATGACATAATAAGAATAGCTGAAGATAAATACAATCTTATAAAAGTATTAGAAAATTCTAAATCAATATATTATTTCTTTAATATTCCATATGTAAATAAATACGCTGAAACCCACACAGTAGTATTTGAGAGTGAAATAAATAGAATATTCCTGCATAAACTTTATTCTTTAGAAAAAAATTCTTTTCCTCTTGAATATTCTTTTACCTATCTTTTGGGTCTAAGCCTATATGATTATGTTTCTGATAAAAAGCCAAAGTTAATTAGTCAATTTCAAAAAGAATTTAACTTAGAAGAAGAAAATATCAGCGAAAAATTCGCGGAGGCATTTGGAATAACTTTGCTAAGATTTACAGAATATGAAGATGAAAGATTTGATCAAAATACTATAGAAAAATATAATCGTTACTTCGAAAAAGCAATATCAAAGCTTCATTGTAAGCGAGAGATTTCGGCAAATAGTTTATGCCCATGTGGAAGTGGTAAAAATTATAAGGATTGTTGTAAATTAAGAGAGTTAAAATGGATTAAGGAAGATGGCGAAATAAAAAAAGAATTGAAATTACATCCAGTTGCAGCAGATTCACTTACTAATCTTATAGAAAGATACAAAGAAATAATAGGAAGAAATCCATATGGAAACGAAAAAATCATGAATATTTTATCTACAAAAGAAGCAATGAACCCTTATGAGTATTTATTCACTTTAACATCAGATGAAAACATCGATTTAGGAATTCAGTATGCAACATTAAAAACAGAAATGTTATTAAGTCAATTTAATAAAAGTCAATATACAGATTTAGACATAGAAGAATGGAAGGAAGCATTAGCAGAATTTGAAGAGAAAAATGCTATAAAATTAAAAAATAATATGTCTATATTCGAATTAGTTCGAGAAGCGAATAAAACATTAAAGGATTTACCAACTTACATACATAACGCTTTAATTATAATAAATGTATTTATGAATAAGATTACAGACCTACAATTCAATTACAAAAATTTTAAAATAGAGAAAAAAGAAGATTTTTGCATTTTATGTGGAAATAAAATAGTTAAAGATGGTCAAATTTTACAAAATGGAATTGAAGAGAAATCAGTAGAGGAAGTTTCTAATATAACCAGAATTTTATTTGAAGATTTAATGCAGACAGAAGTGTTTTTAAAAAATGATAACCTTTTTCGAGAAAAAATTCTTTCTCTATCATTACTAGAAAAAGGAGAAGCACAATATAAAGTAAATCATGATGGAAAGCTTTCAAAACACATTTTGGTTAATAAAATAACTGGAGAACAATTTAATACTAAAATAAATATGAAAGAAATAAGTTCAAAAAGTACAAACTATACTGAGTTCTACGATAATATTTTTGATGGATTGTCTTCCTTTATTCATTTAAATATAACTAAAATTCCAAGATATTTTAAAGTACAAAATCCACTAACTGAAGTAGAAGAAAGCAGACTTGTTGGATTATTAGGTTTTTTCTTTATAAATCAAAGTATTTTTGAAATAAAAAGTAATTTAAAGTTAGATAAATTACTTATAAGAGATATGGAATACGTTTATTATCAAAATAGTATGTTTATAAAGAAGTGTTTAGACGCTATAGAACCAATTGAAAATGATAATGAAATATTTAGTAAAATAAGTGAAATTATTGATGATTGTATTATAAAAATAAATCCTAACAATACAAAAAGCTTACTCTAAAAATCAGCTAATTTTAATTTAATATACAGAAGATTAAGAAAAAATCTTGAGTCATTTTGATATAAAAAAACTGCTAGCTAAGCCAGCGGATTTTTTTATGAAGAAATAAATTAATTATAAAATAATGTTTCTTAATTCTTGATTAAAGAAAAATTATGTGAAACAATTAAAATAATAAATCAATAAAAGGAGTAGTAAAAATGAATAAGAAAATAGGAATAATAACAGGAGTAATTATCGTAATAATAATTTTAGTAGTTGCAGTATGTATATTTACAAAAAGTGATTCCAATAAAGAAAATTCTGAAAACGAGACTGGCTCATTTTCTAATACAAGCTTTAGTATTAATGGCTATACCATTGATATTAAATCCAAAGAAGTAGGTCATCCTTCAGAAGGAACATATTTTGAAACTTCATTTGAATTATCAAGCAATAATAAAAGTACATATTTTGTAGACTTTGTTGATTTAAAAGATATTGAAAATAGCGATAAAACATACAATTCTGCAAAAGAAGAAGTTACAATTAATGATAAAACTTATAATTATTTTATAGAAGAAGACACTTGGAATGCTACATTATATTATCAAATTCCAAAAGAAAATAAGTATCTAATTATTGAAGTACGTGGTGGAGATGTATTTGATTCTGAAGGCAATCAAGTAAAAACACTAGCTAATATAGATAAAAAAGTTTTAAATTCCAAAGAATTAGCAGAAATATTAAATTATACAATAACGAAAAAATAAAATAAAAATGTACTAATTAAAAGATTAGTACATTTTTTATTAACATAATTTAAAACAAAAAATGAGAGCTTTCGCTCTCTTCAGGGGGTTTTGGTTGATTCACCTTCACACTAATCGTGAAAGTAACCAGCATGACATCTATCATGCTAATTAAATGATATATTATTTTAAACTCTTTGTCAATCAAGTTTTTGAAATTAATTGACAAAACTTTTTTAAATAAATTAAATAAAGAGATTAATTAAAACTAAAATAATATTTTGCCTTGAAATTATAAAGCAAAAGCACATTTTATAAAAATAATATTTTACTTTGCATATTTACAAAAAAAAGTGTTAATTTACATTTTTTTATTACTATATAATTGCTAAATCTAAATAATAAGAATGTGATATAATCTTTTTAGATAGGAGTTTTTATGAAAATTAAAGATTTTGAAAAGTCAAAAAACGAATTACAAAGAACAATCGAAAAAAACAATGAATCATCTTTGCTATATGATGAAAGAACTAGAATGGCAAAAGTAAATCAAGTAGATTATAAGCTAACTACAACTATTGCATTTTCTTTATTTGGATATTTAGGACTTTTTGTTATATCGGCTATATCCTTAGCAGCTTTTGACACACCACTATTTATTCAATCAATCCCCCGAGAGATTTATCCGTTTGTTTTATTAGGAGGATCTGGATTAATTGGAACAATCACTAGAAAGGCAATGGAGAAAAAGTTTAAACTTAAAGAACGTCTAGCAAACTTTACAAATGCTAATACTGAACAAGATAAACTAACTGAAGAAATCAAAAACGAGATTGAACTAAAAAAGATTGAAACAAGAAATATTGCCTTAACAAGAACTATAGAAAATTTAACTAGTAACGAAAAAACACTTTCATCTTTATCAAGTAAGTATGAAATAAATGATAAAGACAATAATCTCTCTATAAAAGAAAGAGAAGAAAAGGGAAGACAATTAGAGTCCACATTACAAAGTAAATATAAAGAACTAGATACTCTAACAACGACTAAGGTAATACACTCTAGATTTTCTCATCAATTAGATAAGAGTATTCGTATAATGGAAACTTTAGCAGCTTCATGTATGGGCGGTTTATATACTTTACTATATATTTTTATTACCATCATGATTGCATATATAAATACACCTTTTCAATTACCACCTAACTTTAATAGTTTTCTTGCTGTTATATCACCATTTATAGCTGGAACAGTAGGAACAGCAGGCTATCTTACTTACAGAGATAAAGTAAAAAACCAGGCATTTGAAACAATAAAAGAAAATCTCCCAGAAACAATATTGAATCAATCAGCCGAAAATCATTTAAATTGCTCTCAAGATTTAGAACAGTTAATAAATAATACTATAACTGTAATTATTGGTCTAACTATAGAGCTTCAAGAAAATAAAAGAGCTTTAGAAGAGTTTTATATCACTTGTTCAGAAGAGGAAACTATTATGTTGTCATCTACAAAATCAATCAGTGAAGCAAAACAAAGTGTTTTAACAACAGAAGACGCTTTAGAAAATTCATCATTAGAAGAACCATCTTATGAATCAATAACTCCAAAAGCTGAAAAACAAAATGAAGCTAAAACTCTTACAAAAAGAAGAAAAAATCCATATCAATAATAAATATATAAGAAAAAATTGATTTTATCAAACCTTAATGATAATATAACAACTACGAAGAAATATTATTAAGAAAGAGGATGTAAAATCATGGAAAAAAAGAAATGGATTGTTAAGACTGAAGAGAAAGATTATGAAATAAAACTTATCTCATCTAATAAGATAAAAATTGATGACGAAGAATTCAAAATAGCTCCTTTAAGACATAAATCATTAATGGGCGTAATTACTGAATATAAACTACCAGTTGAAGAGCATGAAATCTATTTAGTTTATAATTTTAATAAATACATTTTAGTTGTTGATGGCCAAAATTATGATACTGAAAAAGATTATACTATGATAGAAAATATTCCAAAATGGACATATATCTTTGTTGTATTAAATGCTATAAATTTCTTTAATGGTGTAATTGGAGTTTGCTTTGCTTTCTTAGGTATCAGTTTAACTTTCAAAATTTGTACATCAAATATGAATATTATATCTAAAATTTTCTTATCATTACTTACATTATTAGGTATGATTGCCATTGTTTTAGTTATTGCCATTCTATTAAATATCTTATTATATGTTTAATATTAAGTCCATAAAGGACTTTTTTCTTTTATATTTTCTTCAGCGTTATAAATATGGTATTATTAAATTAGGTGAGATTTATGTATTATCATGGTGTAGTAAATGGTTTAGTTGACGAAAAACTATTAGATATTTTAAAAGATAGAGAAATTAGTTCTGCATCAAAAAGAATGTTAGTTAACAGAATAGGATTTAATGAAGGTGACTATATTAGTTTATGTAAATATATGGGAGAAGAAGTTTATAAAAGCCATCCAAACAATGCATTTAATAAATATATTATAGATAACTTTTGTTTTATAATTTCAGATGATATAGAGGTTGAAAAGCCAGTATATATAGAAGATGCTAGTACAATGAATCGTTTCGATTTAATGAAGTTAAGAACAGATAATCCAGATAAACGTTTTAGTGATTTAATTGATGAATACCAAGCACGTTATTTTATTCCTTTTGAAAAAGTAATAGCAATTGGTATTCCATATCATAGAACTCCTACGATTAGTAATCTTATTAAGTTATCAAATTTCACATATTTTACACCAGATGAATATTCTGAATTTATTAGTAAAATAGAAAGTATAGCAGAAGATTATGGAATTCCAGTTGTAGATAGTTCGAACCCAGAATTTATGCTAGAATTCGAGGAAAGGCGAAGAGCCAAAAAATAAATAACAAAAGAAGTTAATCTTATTTAATAAAATGTTATTGTTATTTTATACTTTAAATAGTATAATGAATTTAACATCTTATAAAGAGCGATGGAGGGACTAGCCCTAAGAAGTCGCACCAACCTATTAAATTAGGTGGTAATGCTAGTACGATAAGATAGCTTTTACACTCAAGAAAGTTATCTTGGGTGTTTTTATTTGATGTGTTAGGAGGAGATTTTAAAATGATTGAGAAAGTAAACCCAAGCCATCCTGATAAGGTGGCTGATAGAATAGCTGGAGCTCTAGTTGATCTTGCTTATTCTAAAAATGACAATTGTAAAATAGCTGTAGAAGTACTTATAGGCCATGGAAATTGTCATATTATTGCTGAAACAAGTGAAAACTTTACAGAAAATGAAGTACAAAAAATTGTAAATCGTATAGCTGGTCCACTTAAGTTAGATTTAAATGTTGTAAAACAAGATATTCACCTAGCAGCTAACCAAACAAATCAAATTAGATGTGGAGATAATGGAATATTTAAAGGAGTGCCTTTAACGAAAGAGCAAAAAGAGTTATCTAAAATTGCTAGAGAAATTTATTCAAAGTATCCATTTGATGGTAAATATATTTTAGATAATGATAAACTTATAATTTGTCAAAGTAATGCCAAGACAGATGATTTAAAAACAATTTATCCTGATGCAGTTATAAACCCTTTAGGAGAATGGACTGGAGGAACAGATGTCGACTCAGGAGCAACGAACAGAAAATTAGGATCTGATATGGCAGACAGCATTACAGGAGGCGGGTTACATGGCAAAGATTTATCCAAAGCTGACGTTTCTATAAATATTTACGCTTTCAAAAAAGCTCAAGAAACGGGCGAAGTTGTAAAAATAAGTTGTGCAATTGGCGATGAATTTGTTGATAATTTGCCTTATAGTTCCATAGTTTCTGAAGCAAAAGAATATATTAAAAGTATTGGAGGCTTCGAAAAATTTGCCGAATGGGGATTATTCTAATTAGAATAATTTACATTTTTATCTATAACAATATGTTATATTTTGTCACCTTACTTGCTAGTTTTTAAATAATATGCTAAGATATTAAAACCACATAAAAATTGAACATAGGAGAGTGTTTAGTATGAATAGCAATTTAGATGTATGGGCAATCCAATCTTTACCAAGTGAATTAAAAACCGCTTTAGATAATATAAAAACTGATAATGATATTATTATTTTTACTAATGTTTTAAGTAACTTTAATCTTGGTGGAGAAAAAATAGTAAGTAGACAATTTGACACATTTTTATATAGTGAAGAAAATGATATTTTATTAATGTTAATGCGTGGTGGAGAAGTCATAGCAAATGATATAAGATCTTATTTAGATAATAAAGGTTTTGTTTATCATGAAGTAAGTTTTGCTCCAATATCAGAAAAACATGAAGACGATAAAACCATTCCTGAATTATGGTTCGCTAGAGAAGAATATGTAGTAGATGATGCTTTTGCTGATAGCATATCAAGAACTAATAATAGAGGCTTTGATTATTTCCCATTTCTTGAAGGAAGTCTAAGTTTAGGATACACAACAGATGTCGAAAGTGATGATTTAAACTATTTAGACGAAGACAAAGAAGCAGAATTCCAAGTAGATGGAAGACTATTCCGCGGTCTTATTAGACTTGAAGATAAATTGATTTTATTAATTAATCAAGGTGATAAAAGAAATGTAACTGCAGAGTCAGTAAATAAAATAGCTAAGAAATATGGTTTTTCTTGTACAGTTCTTGAAAACAAAGATTTTTCTTTAGAAAGTGTTCAAAGTAAAAAATTAACTAAATAATTTATAGGACTAATTAATAGTCCTTTTTTTATGTTAGAAACCAGTCTCCGATTTTATATAACTACGAGTAATGTTGTATATGAGAAATATTCATTTTATTTATTTGTATGTTATTACTATAATGTAAATAAGAGGAGAGATAAATATGAATATTTTAGTAGTAAACCCACCTAATAAACCTTTTACAAATGAAACAATCTTAGCTGAACCACTTGATGTTCTACAAATAGCTACAGTAGTTAAAGAAAGATTTAATAATGTAAGAGTTATCGATATGGATGTTAATAGAATGGAAAATAATATAAATGAATATCTAGAAAGTAAAAATGTTATTGTATTTGTTTATGACTATCAGTTACCACTACATACAAGTGAAGCAATAAATAATATATTTGAAATAATCAAGAATCTAAATAGAGAAAGTAAAGTCATTATGGTTGGTAAAACATCAACATACTCTTATAGTAAGTTTTTAGAAAATGGTGTTGATGTAGTTATAAAGGGAATTGCAGAAGAATTAATTAATGATGTTATAGAAAATGTATTTGATAAGGACAAGTTAAATAAAATTCCTAATATTGTTTATAAAGATAATGAGAAAGTTGTCATTACTAAACAAGTCTTTATGCCAAATAATTACAATAAACTTCCAATGATAGATAGAGAATTCGTGGATATTTCTAAGTATATGGAGACAAGAACGATAATCACTTCTAGAGGATGTATTGGTGGATGTAAGTTTTGTACAACACCTTACTATTTTAGAAAGTGGTGTGGTAAGTCACCTGTAGAAGTTGTAGATGAAATAGAAATATTGATAAAAAAATATAAAGCGAAGCAAATAATATTCTTAGATGATAATGCAACTGTTGATAAAAAACGTATGATGAGAATTTGTAATCTTATTAGAAAAAGAAAGATAAAATGTTTATTTGGAGCTTTGTGTAGCATTAAGTGTTATGATGCAGAAATGTTAGAAGAAATGTATAAAGTTGGATTTCGATGGATTCATTTTGGTTTAGAATCTGGTAGTCCAAAGATATTAAAAATGATGAACAAAGAGATGGATGTTAAAAGAGTAGAAGAGATAATTAAAGAAGTAAAAGATATGGGTTATAGAGTAAGAACTAGTTTTATTTTAGATTATCCTGGAACAAAGGTAGAAGATTTAAAGAAAACAAGAAAGTTACTTAAAAGTATTAAACCTCACGAACTTCGTTTACATTACTTAGCTTATAGATATGGAACTCCAGTTTATGAAGAGAACGGAAATGTAATTAATAAGACACAGTATATTCATGGAAATAAACCTAATATAGAAAATAAGGACTTAGAACATGAAATAGAATTATTACTTAAAAATTTAAAAAAAGAGGGGTACGAAATTATTACAGATAATGTAGATTGGATGAAATATAACAATCAAGATAAGGAAATGAAAGTAGCTGCTTTTGTTCCAATAAAGTATGGGATGTGTTGGTATGAAGAATAGATTAATAGGAATAACTGGTGGGATGTCTGCTGGTAAAACAACAATTGCTAGAAAGATAATGCTTGATAATAGAGATTTTATTTATATAGATGTCGATGAATTTAGAAGAAGTCTATTTAAGAATGAAAGTTATGTTAATGAGCTAAAGAGAGCTATACCAGAATTAAATTTATATAATGAAGTTGATTCTAGAATATTAAATAAGTTTATTTATTCAAATGAAGATTATATGAATAGATATAAGGAAGTTCTTTATAGATATTTTATGATGTATATTGAAGAGTTTGATAATAAAACAATTTTAGTTGATTGGGCATTAATATTTAATGATAATTTGGAAAGTTTATTTGAGAAAATAATCTATGTTGATACTAGTGTTAATAAGAGATTAGAAAGACTTGGGAATAGCGATCTATCAAAAGAGGAAATATTACAAAGATTCAAATTACAAGAATTTGATAGGAGTAGACTCGAAGCCAATAATGTTTTAGTTGTTAATAATGATACAAACGTAGATATGGAATTAATACAAAGCTTTATTAATGGAATGGATTGTAAATTTACGTTACCTAATGATGGTGGAGGTAAGGCAATTTGGGAGATAACTCATAAATGTAATTATGGTTGTTCTTATTGTATATTTTCTTGCCATAAGAATAGTAAGATTACGAATGAACTAACTACAGAAGAATGTTTTCATATAATTGATGAGCTTTGTACACATGATTTTAGACATCTAAAGATAACTGGTGGAGAACCTTTTATTATAAGAGATATTATAGATATTTTAAGATATGCAAGTAGTAAATTAATAACAGATATTTCTACTAATGCATCACTTCTTACTGAAGAAAAGGTAAGATTACTTAATGAACTTAAACTGAAAATGATTCATGTTAGTTTAGATGGAAATAGGTTAGAACATGAAGCAGTTAGAGGTAAAGATACTTATCTAAGAACAATTAGGGGAATTGAGTTACTAAAGAATTCAACAAATAAGGTAAGAGTCGGAGCTGTAATACATGCTAATAATGAGAGAAATTTGGAAGGATTAATAAGAGATTCTAGTAGCTTAGCAGCTGATGAAATAATATTTTCTATTATGGAACCTGTTGAAGGACAAGATAAAAGTTTATTTAAGAAAAGAAATACAGAAGATTTAATAAGTGAACTCGATGATCTTAGAAGTAAATATAAAGGAAAAATTGTAGTGAATTATAACTTTGGACATCAACCAATTACGATTCATAGATGTCCAGCTGGAGATAAGTTTTTATATATAAACAATTTTGGTCAAGTAAGTCCATGTCCTTGGGTACATGAAGTAGATAAGACCTGTATATCTGATATATCTTTACGAGATAATCCACTTGACGAAGTATTAAAAGATAAAAAGTTAACTAAGTTCTTATGTGCAAAAGGAAGTGGTAAATGTTATGGAAAGATTTGATAGTATTTATCCTTTTACAACGGAGAATATCGCAGGATATATGGATGATTTAGATTTAACTGGTACAAAAGTAATAACAGTTACTGGTTCAACTGATCATATTTTAAATATAGTAGCTAGAGGTGGACTTGATGTTACAACGTTTGATATTAATCCACTTACTGAGAAGTACATGGATTTGAAATTATCAGCATTAAAAAAGTTAGATTTTAATGATTTTGTTAATTTCCTTCTTTATGATACAAAGATAAGCTTTGATTATGATATTATTTCCAGTTTGGATTTGCCAGTTGAAAGTAGAATGTTTTGGTTAGATAAATTACAAGAGTTTAATAAAGATGGAAGAAGCTTAAAAAATTCTCATTATTTTAATCGTAAGTATTTTAATCCAGATAGTAAAGTATGGCAGAATTTATATTTAAATGAAGATAGTTATAATTTAGTTAAAGATAAGTTGAGTGGATTAAAAATTAGACATATTACTTGTAGTTTAGAAAATTTAGAGTTAGATGAATATTTTGATTATATGTTTTTATCTAATATATCTGATTATATTGGAATGATGTATGGTAAAGATGGACTTATAAAGTATAGGGATTTGATGAATAAATTTCTAGATAGAGTTAAGAAAATTTATATGGCCTACCTTTATGATATTGGAAATAGTAATCCAAGAAGTGAAATCGATAATTTAAGTTTAGTAGATAAAGTTTTTAAAAATTATGAAGCAAAAAGATTTAGAAGTGCGCTAGAACCAGAAGAAGAAAAAAGTGATGGCGTAATAATATTAAGGAGATGAGTTAAAATGAGTGAAAGTCGTAGTGGAGAAAGTAGAGGATATTCTTACGGATATTCAAGTGAAAGTAGGTGTTCTAGTGAAAGTAGAAGTTACACCCCATTTTCATCATGGTCTAGTGAATCTCATGAATCTAGTGAAAGTCGTGTTACACAAACTCCAAGAAGTGTAAGAGGTTTTGTATCCTCTGAAAGTAGGGAAGCAAGTGAATCGTGTGCTCCTATTATAAGAAGTAGCCAACCGAAACAAACTACATCAAAACCAACAATAGATAGAACGCTAGATGATTCAAGTATTCCAGCTAAGTATAGTAACTTTGAAGATATTGATTCTTTAATCGAACAACTAGAAATAACAATACCTGTTTTAGAACAATTACAAGGAAGAGGAGAAAAATATAGCAAATCTTTAAAAAGGAGAAAACAGCAAATAGAAAAACTAAGACAAATTAGGGAAGACCGTATAATTAGTGAAATTGAGAAAGAAAGTGATGAATTTGAGGAAAAGATTAATGAAGTAAAAAAACTTACATTAACTCCAAAAAAGAAGGTTTCTCCATCCTATTCAAGTTGGGGATACGACTCATCTGAAAGTCATGATGGCGAAAGTAGATGGTGATATGGAAAATATTTATAAAAATTTACATTCTAATCAAAAAATTTTAATTTATGAAATGTTACGTCGTGGAATTAAAGTTGACGTTTTAGATGAGGGACTTGAATTAATAAAAGCATCTTATCAAGGACATGATGAATTAATATATGATCGTGATTCTTCAATAATGCCATACAATGTTTCTATTCTTGCTGGTGATAAGGGAATCACTAAAGAAATATTGTTTAATGCAGGAATCAGTGTTCCAACTGGTGCAGTTTTTAGTGCAAATTATAAATCAGATATTCTTAAGGCATTTGAAATTCTAAACCGTCCAGTTGTTTTAAAACCAGTTTTTGGTTCACATGGCTACGATGTTTATACAGATCTTAGAACTAAAGAAGATGTTATAGAAGCGTTAGCAAAGATAATAAGAAGTAAAGGTGAAAAAGCTAAAGTTCTAATCGAAGAATATTTCGCATCAAAAGAGTTTAGAGTATTTATAACTAAGAATAGAGATTATGCTGTATTATTAAGAGATCCTGCTCACGTTTACGGTGATGGTAAGAAGACAATAAAGGAATTAATAGCTGAAGAAAATTATTATCGTATGCATCCACGCACTAATGCATTGTGTGAAATTCTAGTAGATGAGGAAATGCTAAGATTCATGAACAAAAATGGTATAAGCATGAATACTATTCCTAAATTAGGAAAGAAAGTTTACTTACGACCGAATTCAAATGTTGCAATGGGTGGCCTATGTGTTGATTATACTGACAAGGTCCACGAAAGTGTTATTGACATTGGAATGCGTGTCCTTGAAGCCTTTCCTGGACTTCCTTATGTAGGAATTGATTTTATGACAAATAGCATTGATAAAAAACAAAATATGGGAACATATCGTATTATTGAGATTAATACAGTACCAGGAGTACATATGCATTTTCGCCCAGCAATTGGTAAATCACAGAATATTGCTAAGTACATGGTGGATTTAATATATCCAGAAACAAAAGAAAGAAGTGAGGAAGATGAAAGAAAAAAATCTCTTAAAAGATTCTAGTGCCTACTATGAAAATAATGATTACTATGAAATATTTAGTAAAGCGGAAGATGGTGAAAGTAAAGTTGTAAATTATTTAAGTAAAATAGCAAAAGATAAGATTGTATTGGATGCAGGCTGCGGTACAGGTAAGTTTTTACAAATTTTAGAAGATGTCTCAAGTAAATATATTGGAATAGACTTATCATTCAATCAACTAGTAAAAGCTAAAATAAAGTCTAGAAAAGAAAATTCAATTTTTGTTAATACTAATTTAAAAGATACAATGTTATGTTCTGATTCAATTGATTTAATTGTATCACCATGGGTTCTTGGAACAATTACTGATTTAGGAGATAGAGAATTATGTTTGCAAGATTTAAAGAGAGTCTTAAAACCAGGTGGAAAGATTATATTAATTGAAAATGAGGAAGATAGTGAATTTGAAACTTTAAGAGGCCACGATAAAGATACACGTACTAAAGATTATAATAATTGGATTTTGAATAACGGATTTAAAGTCATGGAAAGATTTAATACTTATTTTAAATTTGATTCCAAAGACGAAGCACGAAAATGTTTTTTAGAAATATATGGAGTAGAGGTAGCAAGTAGAGTTAAGAGTGAACTTATTGAACATAAGATAGTTTTGTTCGAATTTGTAAAATAATAAAATCCCTAAAAGCAGGGGATTTTTTTATGAATCAAATATACTTTGTACAAAAATGTAACAAAGTATATTGACAAAACACGATACTTAGTATTAAAATGTAACTATGTGAGGAGATGATAAAATGAAAGTGCTAAAAGAAGGACCAGGATGGTCAATAGAACAAACTTGTACTGGAGTAGGAAATGGTGGTGGCGGATGTGGTGCATTACTTGCTGTAGAAAAAGAAGACATCTATCAAACATCTAGTACAGACTACACAGGAGATACAGATTATTTCTGGACATTCAAATGTCCTTGCTGTGGAGTCGAAACTGATATTCCTGATAAATTAGTTCCTTCAGGAGTTAGAAATCTTGCAAGAAATAGAGGAAGAAGTTTAAGTAGATAAGTTTGGAGGTATACCTACTATGAAAATAATAAAAGAACCAGTTCCAGTTTCTTGGAGTATTGAAAAAGAATGTATAGCAGATGTTAGTACTGGAGATTATGGTTGTGGAGCAGTATTAGAAGTTGATATGTCTGATATATATCCAAAGATGAAAATGCAATATGGATATGATGAACGTGATGGAGAAAGCTATCGTTATCAAGTTCAGATATTTGTTTTTAGGTGTCCATGTTGTGGAAAAGAAACATCTATAAAAGATAATGATATTCCTGATAAAATAAGAAAAATCATAGTGAATAAAGAAAAAGAAAAAAAGGAATCAAATAATCAAAAAAAGTTAAGCAAAAGTTAACAATTAAAGAGGTAAATGTATGAAAGTTATAAAAGAACCTATTAAAATTACTTGGACTATTCAACAAGAATGTCTTGATAATTATAGTGAACTTGGATGTGGAGCAATATTAGAAGTTTCTTTAGAAGACATATATTTAAATTTTAAACAAAAATCTTATAGTAATTCAGGAGATGAATATCTACATTACTACATTGATGAATCTTATGCTTTTAAATGTCCATGTTGTGGAAAAGAAAATTTAATAAATAAAAATGACATTCCAGAAAGAATGAGAAAGTTATTAAAGACCACCGAATCTTCTAAAAAAAGATTGAGTGATTATAAAAAAACTTTATCTAAGAAATAATTGTTAATATATGGCGGTGATGGTAATGAAAGTTGTAAAAGAACCAGTTATTTGGAAGATTGAAAAAGAATGCATAGCTAATAAAAATAATGATGGTGGCTGCGAAGCTTTATTAGAAGTAGAAGCTGTGGATATCTATTTAAGTTATCAACAGAAAGCTAATAATGATAAGAGAAATAGTGAACTTTCCAATTATAATGATTTCTCTTATACATTTAAATGTCCATGCTGTAATAAAGAAACTTTGATTGATGATAGTGAAATACCTATAGAAGTTAGAAAAGCGATCCTTAATATTGAACAAGCCAATGGAACAAAGTTAAAGTACTTAAAAAAATTAGGGTATAGATAAAAAATTAATTAGGGGAAATAAAAATGAAGGTATTAAATGAAGGAAAAAAATGGTCAATAAAACATTATTGTCTAGGAATAGGAACTAATGGTGGTGGATGTGGAGCAGTATTAGAAGTTGAAGCCGAAGATATTTATGCAATACCTATTTTAAAAGATGAAGAAACACCTGATTTTATGTATTCTAAACAAGATTTCTGCTATACATTTAAATGTCCATGTTGTAATATAGAAACAGATATTAACGCATCAAAGCTTCCGACTACTGTTAAAAGAAGAGCTTTACAAAACTTGAGAGTAAGCGTTAAAGAGATTAGATTAGATGTTAATGGGAGAATGTATTTATGAAAAAAATAAAATTTAATGTAGCATACACAACTGACTTACTTATATTCGGTATTGATAGTCGAAAGAACGCTAACACGCGTTCTCTTCCTGTAAAGCATTTTAGTATTTTACTTGTTAAAAGAGATAAGGAACCATTTGTTGATAAGTGGTGTCTTCCAGGTGGATTTATTGAATCAGGTGAAACTTCTAAAATCGCTAGTGATAGGGTCTTAACAAAAGAAACAGGTCTTACTAATGTCTACATGCAACAATTAAGTGTTAATGATGCTGTAAATCGAGATCCTAGAGGTAGAGTGATATCAGTATCATACATGGCATTAATTGATCGTACATTATTAGTAGAAAAACTACAAGAAAATGCTTGTTGGTTTGATATATGTATAACAGAAGAAAATAACTTTTATCATATAGTATTAACTAATGGAGAAGAAACGATTAACTATGATGTTAAGAAAATACCTATCGACATAAAAAGTGATGAATATAATTATGAAGTGACTTCTCAAAGTAATCTTGCTTTTGACCATGCTAAATTAATAATCGATGGTATTATGGAACTTCGAAACAAAGTAAATAATACAGATATAGTCTTTAACTTAATGCCAGAAAAATTTACGATAGGCGAACTAAAACAAGTATATGAACTTTTACTAAATAAAAAATTAGTAAATTCTGCTTTCCGTAGAACGATTGCTGACAAGGTAATTTTAACAGAGGAAATGGTTCAAACAGGTGGTCATCGTCCATCGGTTCTTTGCCAATATAATGAAGAAAATCTAAAAAATAAATGAAAGAAAAGAGTAGAAAAATGGAAGAAATAATTGATATTTATGATGAAACTACAGGAGAAAAAACAGGAGAAACGATCAGTAAAAATAAAGCTCATCAAAATGGAATATGGCATAGCTCAATTCACATTTTACTAATTAACGAAGATAAAACAAAAATACTTTTACAAAAAAGATGTCCAGATAAAAAACTATATCCCAATATGTGGGACATAACAGTTGGTGGTCATATTACTACAGGAGAAGAACCACTTATTTCTGCCAAAAGAGAATTAGCAGAGGAACTAGGTTTAGACTCAGAAAAATTTGAATTTCAATTTTTAAATAAAATAAAAGAAGAATTTTTAAGCAACGGAGTAAATAGTAAAGAATTTGTCTATGTCTATTTAATAAAATCCGACGTTGACCTTGAAGATATAATAGTACAAGTAGAAGAGGTAAGTGAAGCACGTTGGTTTACAAAAGAAGAACTTCTTACATTAATTGCTAATGATGAAATAATTAATCATAAAGAAGAATTTGAGTTAATAAAAAATATTTTAAATTAAGAAGGAACATCCTTCTTTTTTCTGAACTACAAAAATATAATGTATAATACTAATAAGAGGTGAAAAAAATGAATGATAAATATTTTACTTTTGATCGATTAAATAACAATTCTGAAATAATTCATTTATATACAAAGAAAGATTTAGACTTTTCACTTAATAATGTTGGAGAAGAAGGAAGAAAAAAATTAATAAGTAAAATAGAACAAGACTTTAATTTTCGATTTAAAAATATAAAGTATCCAATCCAAACACATACTAACAAAGTTTGTGTTCTCACAGAACAAAATATAAACAATGACTTTAATGAAGTAGATGGTCTTATTACAAATTTAAAAAATGTTGCTTTAATAACTCAGTCAGCCGACTGCCAAAGTATCTTACTTTACGATCCAGTAAATAAAGTTATTGGTAACATCCATAGTGGTTGGAAAGGCACATTAAACAAAATAATTGTTAATGCAATTAATTTAATGAAATCGGAATATAATTGTAACCCAGTTAATATTGAAGCATATATCTGTCCAAGTATTATGAATTGCTGTTTTGAAGTTGATAAAGATCTTGTTGATTCTTTTAAAGAAAATTTTTCTGACGTAGATGAGTTTATTACTTTAGGTGACATGAAAGAAGGGAAACAAAAATATTACATAGATACTATCGAATTAAATAAAAAAGTATTGACCGATTTAGGTTTTAAAAAAGAGAATATCTTTAGTTCAAATATCTGTACAAAATGTTATCATGATACTTTCCATTCTTATCGTTACGATGGAACTTCTTCAGGTCGTAACATTGCATTAATTTGTCTAAAATAATTTGTGAAAAGTAAAATGTTAAGTTTGGTTGACAAATTTCCAAGTGCTATTGGTAGAATAGATTCGCCAAATCTTATATAATTTTTCAAGAGGTGAGAAAAAAATGAATATAGGGGAAAGACTATTAAAATTAAGAAAAAGTGTTGGTTTGTCTCAAGAAGAAGTAGCTAATATTATTGGTGTATCAAGACAAACGATTAGTAAGTGGGAAACAGGTGAATCAAATCCTGACTTTGATAAAATAATTCCATTATGTAACTTATATAATATATCAACGGATGAATTAATAAGAGGAGTTACTCCAGAGAAAAAAGAAACGATAGAATCTTTAGAAAGTAAAACAAAAGAGGAAACTTTAAAAGAAGAACAAGATAGCAGTAAAGAACAAGAAGACATAATTGTTCCTAGAGTCTATAAAAGATTTGAACCATTAGTTGTATCAATAAGTATCTTTTTATATTTTGTGGCAGTTGTTTGGATAATTTTTATCGAAAGTTTAGATGTTATAAGTGATGAATTGATGGTAAGTATTTTCTTGCTTATTGCAGCTATTCCTACATGTATATTAACGTATTATTATATTTCTGTTGGTAATCAAAAACGTTATTTAAAGGAACAAGCTAAGTATCATAAATTATCTGATTCAGATTTTAAAGTTAAATCTAAATATAAAGATATGGATGATATTATTGCTTTAGTTTTTACTATTCTATATCTTTATGTTAGTTTTACAACAGGTGGTTGGCACATAACTTGGATTCTTTGGATTGTTTATTCTTTAGTAATAAAAATAGTTCATATTATTTTAGATGCAAAGGATGGTAAAGACAATGAAGACAAGTAGTATATTTAAAATAATTTTATATATTTTTCTGATCATAATTCTTCTAAGTATTATGTTATTTGTTCTATTTAAAAGAGAATTTATTTTTTCCTTTGGTGATTATGAAAAAGAACTATTACATAGCAAGACTTATAATACAAATGAAGTAAATAAACTAAATATAAACATGTCATCAACAGATGTAACAATTAAATATAGTGAAGATGAAAACATAAAAGTAGAAATTTATGGTAAAGAAGAGCGTAAGGAACGTTATAATATTTCAAATAATGATAATAATCTAGAAGTTAAAGAACAAGCTTTTTCAAGTTTTTGCTTTGGCTTTTGTTTCTATGATGAAGAAGTTATAATTTATTTACCAGAATCATTTAATAAATTTATAAATATTAAAGCGACTTCAAGTGATATTAATATTTTAAACTCATACAATAGTGATATGAATATAGAAACTGTTAGTGGAGAAATAAATGTTCAAGATACTAAGAATATAGTAGTTAAAACTACTAGTGGAGATATAACTATTGCAAAAGCGAAAGATGTTGAAATAAAATCAACGAGTGGGGAAGTCTATCTTAAAGAAGGAGAAAATGTCAAAGTAACGACTACAAGTGGAGATATTATTGTTGATTCATCTAGTACCTCAGAAATGAATTCTACAAGTGGAGAAATAAAAATAGGCAATACAGGTAATATAAATTTATCAACAATGTCAGGAGACATTACAATTAGAAATTTATCAGTAACAGGTTCTTCATCTATTAACTCAACTAGTGGTGAAATTATAATAAATAAAATAAACGATACTTATATAGAAACGAAAACAACAAGTGGAGATGTAAGAATAGATAGTAATAATCGTATGTCAGAAAATACTTTAAAAATCCAAACAACTTCTGGAGATATAGCAATTAAATAAATAATCCACAACAAAAGCCATCCTTATGGATGACTTTTTATAATGATAATTTTTTTGTTTAGTTAACTTTGTAAATACTTACTGAAGCTGAATATAGATCATTTGGCACTAACTCAATATCAACAGGTGAAGAGTTTACGAAACGGAAAGTCGAACCAGCTGTTGCATTAAATACAGCATTACCAGAAAGAGTACCTGTTTCACAACAATTTAATTTGTTATGAGTAGAAGAATGAGCGATTAGTTGATCATTAGGCCAGAATTGATGTAATTCAACTCCTAGGGCTACTGGTGAGCAATCTTCATACATTGCTTTGTCGTTTTTATTTTTTGCATTAATCCACCAGTGAGCAGCATATTGACCATCAGATGGAACAGTAAATTCACCAGTGTTTTTATCATATGTAATACCATTACTTAAATTCATTAAGTTATATCTTACTACATTATGACTAGGAACAGCTAAATTTGTTTCTTCGTGAACCATAGCAGCAGCATTGAAAGATGGTCCTTCTGGTCCTGTCGGTCCAGTAGGTCCTACTTCTCCTTGAGGTCCAGTAGGCCCCGTAGGTCCAACAACACTTAACCCAATAGGCCCCGTAGGTCCAGTTTCACCTTGTGGTCCAGTAGGCCCTGTAATTCCTTGAGGCCCAGTTGGTCCAGTAATTCCTTGAGGACCAGTTGGCCCAGTAACACCTGCTAGACCAGTTGGTCCAGTAGGTCCAGTCGCACCAGTTAAACCAGTTGGTCCTGTTGGTCCTGTAATACCAGTCGGTCCAGTGACACCTTGAGGTCCTGTTGGTCCTGTTGCACCTTGAGGTCCAGTAGGTCCTGTTACACCTTGTGGTCCAGTTGCTCCAGGTAATCCAGTAGGTCCTGTAGGTCCAGTTAAACCTTGAGGTCCCATTGGTCCAGTCGCTCCAACCATTCCAGTAGGTCCAGTTGCACCTTGAGGTCCTGTAGGTCCTGTTGGCCCAGTAGCTCCAGGTCTAGTACATACTTTTATAGTTTTACATAAACAATCATTATCATTATTGTAATAAATATCGCTTAAATTTTCTTGCATATTTATTTTTCCCCCCTTCACTAATATCATATGGCCTTTTTCGAAAAAAAACTCGGCGTTTGTCACAAGATTTTAAAAAAATTTTAAAAAATTAACATACAATTTCATATATTGTATGTTAAATGCCTAGATTCCTAAGTTACTACTAATTTTTTCTCTTTACAAAACCAGTAGGGGAGCAATCAAAAATTGGTACTATATTTCTTAAACTATCATTATAAGCGAAAAGGGCTTTATCTTTAGGAGCCAAATAAATTCCATCTGTTAAAGCTTTCCACATATGTAATCTGTAATCACCAATATTTTCAGTAACATCAACCCATTCAGCAATAATATAATTGCCGTTTAAACAAATTTCCATACCTGCATTCGCCATAATCCATTCTGAATTAGAATTAACTAAGTCAGTCCTTGCATATACATAATCAAATCCATTAAACTTGGCAAACTCTATTGCAAATTTTATTAACTCTTTACATGCTCCATGACCTCTGTAGGCTTTTAATGTTGATAAGCCATAAAAATAGATCGATTTTAAATTGTCTTTATTATCACTCTTAAATTCCACAGTATCGTTATCATAATCATAAACACATCCGTTCATCGAAATAGGCAAGCCATCTTTATTAAAGTAAACAAATAATTTTCCTTTATTTTGATATAACATAAGCTCATCCTTAGCAGCTTCATAATCGATTTTTTCACCATATTGTTCCTCAAATGATTTTAAAAGATTAATTAATATATTAATATTTTTCTCAGAATATCCTAAAGTACCAATATAACATCCATTATCTAATTTTTTCCATATTTGTAATTCGCTTTTATCATTATATATTGCTTTAAAAAATTTTTCATTATCCATTAATATCACCGCCTTCTATAAATTCTTTATAAATTTTAAATAAATAAACAAGACTTTCTTTACTAACATATTCATTGGGACAATGTGCATAATAGCCATCTGGATTCATAATAATAGTAGGTATTCCTAGATTTGAAAAATATATTGCATCCGAAGTAGATTCACATCCTACTATAGTTATCTTTCTTTTTAAAATACTTTCACAAATCTCAATATATCTTTTTATCTCCTCATTATCTAAATTTGTCTCAAAAACATCACCTTCAAGTAATATTTCTAATTTAACATCTTTATTTATCTTTTTTATAAACTCGATTATGTTTTCTTTAGTATCTTTCTTAATATGTCTAATATCCAAATACATTTCGGCATAATCAGCAATCTTATTTAACGCATCTCCACCAACAAATTTTGCTAAATTTACAGAAGTAATATATTCTTTGTCAGACTTAGGCAATTGGTACTTCTTTATTATCTTTTTATAAACATCAACAAGTTCACATATTGCATTTACGCCATTAAATGGTTGAGATGAGTGAGCAGATTTTGTTTTTATACTTAATTTTAATCTTAATAGTCCTTTTTCTTCATTAATTAAATTAAAATGAGTTCCACCATCTGGTACAATAGCCAATTTTGTTTTATAAATTTTTAATAACTCATAAGTACAATTACCATCTTGTTCTTCGTCAGAAGTAATAAATAGGGCAATCCTTTTATTTGTTTCTATATCATTAAATAGTTTTAATAAAACGGCCACACTTCCTTTCATATCTATCGTTCCACGACCATAAATATTTTTATCATCTTCACTATACTCATAACTACTAGCTGGAACAACATCTATATGAGTAGAGAAAACTACATCAAATTCATTTCCATCATAATTAGAAATAACACAAGCTTTATTCTCATTAAAAACATACTCATTATAATAAAGTCCATTATTCATATAACTTTTTATATATTCAAAAATTCCTTCAAACTCTTGCAAACTTCCATTAACAGTCTTATATTTCATTAATTCTTTTAAAATATCTATAATTTCTTTTTTCATACTTAAACCTTCCTTTTCTAAATAAAAAACCTATGCCATATCGACATAGGTATAAATAATTTCTTATACTTTTGAAGATACAGCCATACTTAAACACACCTATATCTTCAATCAACTTTGATTTACTTGATAGGTGTTCTACCGACGTCTGCGTCTCATATTCATATAACTAATTATCAAATTTTTCATATACTCATCTCATTTCATAATAAAAATACCTATGCTGCATCAACATAGGTATTATATAAAAAATTATCTTACCGATTGTAGACACAGCTATACTTAAATACACCTATATCCGCAATCTTCACATGATTACTTAAATAGGTGACTAACTACGTCTACGTCTAATATTCATATTCATAAGATAATTCATATTTATTTCCTTTCAAGAGTCTTTTTGCGTCTCTGCCCATAATCTACAATATCTTTTTTCTTTTGTCAATATTATCTAAAATAAAAACCATATAGCATTTAACTACATGGTTATTTAATTATTGTAATTTACTTATATTATTTAGTTTTTTTATCGTCTTTTAGCATTTCACCAACAGTCGTAGCTAATGAAGCTACATCTTGAAGATTAGAAGGAACAATTATTTTAGTAGCTTGTCCGTCAGCCATCTTAGCAACAGCTTCTAAACTCTTTAATGTTATAACAGATTGGTCAGCCTTAGCTTCACGAAGTAATTTAATACTTTCAGCTTCAGCTTGATTCATTTTTATAATTGCTTCAGCTTGACCTTCAGCAACTTTAATTGCTGCTTCTTTATTAGCTTCAGCTCTAAGAATAGCACTTTCTTTTTCACCTTCAGCAATTAAGATACTTGATTTCTTTTCACCTTCAGCTTGAAGAATTTTTTCACGTCTTTCACGTTCAGCACGCATTTGTTTTTCCATTGCTTCTTGAATATCTCTTGGTGGAATAATATTCTTAACTTCAACTCTGTTAATTTTGATTCCCCAAGGATCAGTTGCTTCATCTAAGATAGAACGCATCTTAGCATTAATAATATCTCTTGATGTCAAAGTTTGGTCTAACTCTAGTTCACCAATAATATTACGTAATGTAGTAGCGGTTAAATTTTCAATTGCAGTAATTGGATTTTCAACACCATAAGTATATAACTTAGGATCTGTAATTTGATAATATACTACAGTATCAATTTGCATAGTAACATTATCTTTAGTAATAACTGGTTGTGGTTTAAAATCTTTAACGATTTCTTTTAATGTTAATCTATTTGAAATACGATCAATAAATGGAATCATAAAGTGTAATCCATTTTGCCATGTTTCTAAATAAGAACCAACACGTTCGATAACATAAGCCTCAGCTTGTGGTACTACCTTAATACAAAGGATTATACCAATAAATACAATAATTAGAATAGGGATTAAAATTTCCATATTGTTTATACCTCCTCAACAACTAATTTTACTCCATCAATTTTTAATATTTTTACAGTACTATCTTTTTTGATTGTCTTATCTGCAATAGCAGTCCATCTTTTACCATCAACTTTAACTTCTCCAGTAGAACCTTTTTTGATTTCTTCAGTAACAATACCTTCCATTTCAAAAATTCGGTCTAGATTAGTCTTATGCTTATTTGTCTTATTAAGTAATTTTTCTAAAGGTTTCTTTGTTAACAACAATAGAAGAACACCTAATATAACAAATATTGCTAGCTGTATAATAGTTGAAGCTCCTAAATAAGCAGCAATTAATGCAACTATACCTGAAGCTACAAACCAAACAGTAACTAAGTTAACTGTCATTACTTCAATAACTGCTAAAGCAATAACTATTACTAACCATACAATTGTCATAACTTCTCCTCCTAATCTTATTATACTATATTTTTTCTAAAACAACATATTTATGTTATGCTATTATTATATTTGAAGGGATGTATTAATATGAATATTTACAACATTTTAGAAAGTCTTAATATATCTTTTGAAGAAATAGTTCACAAACCAGTTTACACAGCAAAAGAAGCTCAACATATCAAAGAAAAGAATAATGGAGTAGGATGCAAAAATTTATTTTTAAAAGATTCTAATAATAATTATTATTTATATTTATTAGAAGATACTAAAAAAGCAGACTTTAAGAATTTATCAAAAAAATTAAATACGTCACATTTAACCTTCGCTAGTGAAAAAGAACTCAATAATATCTTAGGACTAAGTAGAGGAGGAGTAACACCTCTAGGTATCATAAATGATTCATCTCATATAACTAAAATAATCATTGATAAAGAATTGATAAGTAAAAAAATACTGATGCACCCAGATACAAATACTAAGACCATATCTATTAAATACACCGACTTAATAAAATTTATTGAATATTTTGATAATAAATATTTTGTTATTTAAAATTTTATAACTTAGTGATACAATATAATATGTAATTACCCCATCGCCAAGCGGTAAGGCATCAGGCTCTGACCCTGACATTCCGTAGGTTCGAATCCTACTGGGGTAACCAATTATATTTATTACAAACTTGAAATGAGTTTGTTTTTTTATGAACCGAAAATACTTTGATTTACATTTTCTGTGATATAATAATCATCAAAATCAGAAAAAGAGGTATTTGTTATGGAAACAATCGAAGAAATAAAGAAAGCTAATATGTTATTACATGGATTTGATATAGATTCATCTCCATTAAAAGTAGATACTGAGTTCTCAGAGTTTGCATATTTACTTTCTAAAGTGAATCCGCCTGATTTAGATATCCGTTTAAGAAATATTAGTAAATGGAAAATGAGAAAAAATGCTCAAGAATATATGGATAGTAAACTAAAAGTTCGTGATGTCAGACATTGTAATGATAGAATGTTTTTTAAATTAGATGGCTTAGAAGTAAGTGGTGTAGCTGAATTAGCCAAAGTTTATAATGATGTCAGCAAATATGTAAGTCCATTTAAAATACCTATAAAATACACAAGTGAATATGGACAATATTATGGTTTATTAGCATTCCATCAAGGTTTATATGACACTTTAGAATTTTATAAAGATATGTTATTGTCTATAACACACATAGAACTTACTAGTAAAATAAATGATATAACAACTTCATGCTATCTCCACGAAATAATGCATACCCAGTTATTAGAACCTAAAGGAAAAGTTATAGATTATAATAATGGAGAAGTCTTAAGTATGTTTATGGAATTTGTTTACCTGCTTGATAAGGATAGCCAAGAAGGTTTGCTAAGAACAACTGAGAAAAATAAAATCAATTATTTTCTCTTAGAATTTGATAATATGTTTAAATATTATTATGAAAATGATGGAACAATTAGTGAATATGATGCTCTTAAATCAAGTAAATATGCAAGCTCTATATTAAAAGCAATAAAATTATTTCAAATTTACTATTATGGGAATTCATCTATAAGAAAAGAAATATTTAGATATATACAAATGGTTATTGATGGCAGTATAATTTTAGAAGAAATGTTAGAACATTTTGATATTACTCATAAAAGTAGTATTGATGGTTCAATATATAAATATTTACTAAGAAGGTAGTGATAAGTATGAAAAATATTGTTCTTTGTGGCAGTATGAAAGTAAAAGACAAAATAATAGAAGTAGAACAGCTTTTAAAAGAAAAGGGCTATAATGTTCTTTTACCCAAAGAATGTATGGAAGGTTTACCTAAAGTAATAGCATCACGTGCTCATTTCGACAGAATAGTCCATCCAGAAAATGACACGATTTTAATTGTAAATGCTACAAAAAATAATATTGAAAATTATATCGGACCAAACAGTTTTGCAGAAATAGCTTTTGCTTTCTATTATCATAAGAATATTTTATTACTTAATGAATTTTATGAACCATATTTAGATGAACTTGAAGGATGGGGCGTTAAAGAACTACATGGTACTTTAGATAATATTGAAAAAATAATCAATTTATGATATAATCTATAAATATGAAAAGGGAGTAGTTACCCATTTTGGGATTATGTGCGTCAATACGATTTAAAAATCCGCATATAGTTTAAACAACAAGACTTTTATATATTATTTTTGTAATGTATAAGAGTCTTTTTTTTGGAGGGAAGAAAATGAATTACATATTACTATTAGTAGGTTTTATCTTACTTATTAAAGGAGCAGACTTTTTTGTTGAAGGAAGTTCCAACATTGCTAAATTTTTACGAATACCAACAATTATCATAGGTCTAACTTTAGTAGCATTTGGTACATCAGCACCAGAAGCAGCTGTTAGTATCACTGCATCACTTAATAAATCAGCAGATATTTCTATATCAAACATAATTGGATCAAATATCTTTAATCTGTTTGTTGTTCTAGGAATTACTGCATTATTTAAAGATGTTGTTACAGAAAAGGAAGTTATAAAAAAAGACTATAGTTTATCATTAATTAGCTCTATACTTTTACTAGTTCTAATTGTTGTTAACTATTTTCTAAAAGGAAGTCTTATGTTAAGTAGAATAGGTGGTTTAGTTCTAGTAGCTCTATTAATTTACTACTTAATATCTTTAATAAAAGGTGTCGACTCATCTAAGAAACAAGTAGAACAAAAACCATTTAAAATAAAAGATGTTATTTTAATTATAATAGGTTTAGCTTGTGTAGTATTTGGTGGAAACTTAACAGTTAATAGTGCTACAGAAATAGCTCGTAGTTTCGGATTAAGTGAAAGATTTATTGGACTATCAATTATAGCTATAGGAACATCATTACCAGAATTATGTACATCATTAGTTGCTTTACTAAAAGGAGAAGATGATATTGCTGTTGGTAACGTTATAGGAAGTAACATTTTTAATATCTTATTTATCTTAGGAGCTAGTAGTCTTGTTAATCCAATGCTAATTAACATTGAAAGTATTATTGACTTATCAATACTTATAATTGCTAGTATAATCTTATTAATCTTCGGATTTAATGACTTAAAAATATCTAAAAAAGAAGGTATAGGTATGTTATTATTTTATGTTGCATACTTTGCTTATATATTCATTAGATAAAATTCACAAAAAAACATTATTCTTTCATAAATTAGACAAAAAAACATCACATTGATAATTTATAATCTAATTATGAAAGGAGAGATAATTATAGTTGATATTAAATTAATAGGAGCCAATTCAAAAAATGGCTTAAAAATGAAAAAGATAATTGAAAGAACTATAGAAAATAGTGATATAGATATTAACTTAATTCTTTTAGATGATGAATCGTCTAAAAATAAATATAATGTTAAAAACTTTCCAGGTATTGTTGTTAATAATAACTTAATAAGCCAAGGAAAAGTATTAACAGAGCGTGAATTTAAAAAAATATTAACTTAAAAGGGCTTTATAAAAGTCCTTTTTTCCTTTTATATACTAAAGAGAACAACATTTTAAAAAAAGTCAAGTTGACTTCTTTTTTTCTGTTCTTGTATAATACCCGTAACACAAATATTTATGTTTGTGTATAGGCGTATGGAGGCCGTATAATGAAAAAAATTGATACAGAAAAGTTATCAAAGGAAATGAACGATACATTAATTCATCGTGCATGTGTAATGCGTAGTGGAATGTATCTAGCTCGTTACTTGATACACAGAAATAGGAGTGTAGATGCTATCCGTTTATTAGGTAGATGTTCTATTCATGATATTTCTAAAATTCAAAACACTGAAGAATTTATGTCTTTAGCAAGCATTGTTGATGAAATAGATTCAATGCATGATATTGAACATGTTCTAAGTGAAAAACAGGAGCAAGCCATAAGGCTACATCGTAAGCGTAACCCTCATCACCCAGAATACTATGATAGTTCAAATGATATGTCTGAACTAGACTTATTAGAAATGGCATGCGATTGTCATGCCAGAAGTAGACAATATAACACAGACTTAATTGCCTACATAGATGTTCAACAAGATATCCGTTTTCATTTTGATAATGAACATTTTAGAAAATTAAGAACTTATTGTGTAGCATTAGTTGAATTAACTAAACATGACGACTACTCATCTGTTCTAAATAGTCCTTATAAAATAAATTTTGATTTAAAAGATTCAACAATGGAAAAACTAGAAAGCTTCGACGAAGATTGTTATATTGAGTGCATAAAAACAGATCGTTTGTATCTTCAAAAAGAAAGTACTCCAGACTTTGCATCCGTCGGATATGCCATATATTTAAGAGAAGATAATACAGAAATAGGATATATTTCAGTTAAATTTAATAACTACATTGAATTTAAAATATATGAGAACTTTTTAGGAAATGGTTATACTTTAGAAGCGTTGTCTAAATTCATTGAAACAACAACTATGAATGAACTGTTTGTTGTAGCAAGAAAAGACAATGAATGCTGTAGAGCAGATTTAGAGCGCTTAGGTTTTAAACCAACAGAAGCAACAGAATCTACTATCACATATCGATACAAAAAGCCAACTAAAGTATTAGAAAAAAAGCCAATAACTGAACAAAAAATATAAAAGCTAAAACGCAAAAGAAAAGAAACCTATCTTTTCTTTTTCTTTAATATAAAAATATGATAAAATACTATTAGGATGTGATAAAAGTGGAAAATAACAAAGTACTAGAATTAATTAGTGAAGCTAAAAAAATCGCTAATAGTAATTTTTGTTGCAAACATTCTAACTTCACAGTAGGAGCATCACTTCTTGGTAAGAGTGGAAAAATTTATAATGGATTTAATATCGAAAATGATGGTATTCAATCTATTTGTGCAGAACGAACAGCTTTTGCAAAAGCTTTAACCGAAGGTGAAAAAGAATTTGTATGTATTGCAGTAGTAGGAAAAAATCTTAATGATGTAAATTTTTCTAAAACATTACCATGTGGTTATTGTCGTCAATTCTTAAGTGAATATACCAGCTCCGACTTTAAAGTATATACATATGATGATAAAGAACAAAAATTATATACTTATACATTAGAAGAACTATTACCTAATAGTTTCAGATTATAGGAGGGTTAAAATGGAAAACAAAGAAAAAATGTACCATATTGGTTTAACAAAAGATGATTTAAAAGGAGCTAAATATGCTATTTTACCTGGTGATCCAGGACGTGTAGAAAAGATTGCTACTTATTTAAATAATCCAATTAAAATAGGACAAAACAGAGAATATACAAGTTACCTAGGAGAATTATCAGGTGAGAATATCCTTGTAATATCAACAGGAATGGGTGGACCATCTACAGCAATTTGTATAGAAGAATTAGCTCTTATAGGTATCGAAAATTTAATAAGAGTTGGAACATGTGGTGGTATGCAAATGGAAGTTTGTGCAGGAGATATTGTTATTGCACAAGCGGCAATTAGGCAAGAAGGAACAAGTAAAGAATATGTTCCGATAGAATATCCAGCAGTAGCAGATTTAAAAATAACTAATGCATTAGTAGAAGCTACTAACGAACTAGGACTAACTAGTCATGTTGGAGTAGTCCAATGTAAAGATTCATTTTATGGCCAACATAGCCCAGAAAAAATGCCAGTATCTTATGAATTAGAAAATAAGTGGAACGCTTGGATTAAAGCTGGAGCTTTGGCAAGTGAAATGGAAACAGCTTCATTGTATATTGTAGCTTCAACTCTAAGACTAAAAGCTGGAGCAGTTTTATCTGCTGTATGGAATCAAGAAAGAGAAGCAGCTGGATTACCACAAGAAACAAATTTAGATGTCGATAACGAAATAAAAGTTGCAGTTAAGGCAGTAGAAAAACTTATAAAAGGTGAATAAAATGGAAAAAATAAAAAAACACTTTAAAAATAATTTCGCCATCTATACAGTTTTGTTAGTTTGTTTATCAGTAATTCTTGTAACTTTATTTGTAACTCATGAAGATAATGAAGAAGTTCAAGTAGCTAAGGTTGATACAAAATACTTTGAAGTAGTAACATTACAAGAAGCTTTAAAATTATTTGAACAAGATGATCCAGTATACTTAGTTGCAGGTTTAGAAACTTGTAGTGCTACAATTGGGTATGTTCCTTATTTACAAATAGCAGAAGCTAAATTTGGCTTTCCTGTTTATTATCTAGAACTTTCGTCAATAGATGAATCTCAAATAGACGACTTAAATAAGTTTATAGATAAACTCGATATAGACTATGAATTACAAGGAGAAAAGGGGAAATTTGGAGATTTTATCCAAACAACTCCATCAACTATAATAATTAAGAATAAAAAACAAGTATTTGGATATTATGGTAGTATGAATACCACAACAATAGAAACACTAGCAAGAAAATATGGTTTAATAATAAACGAAAATTAAAAAAGGAGAGAGAACATGAATAAAAATAAAGTTTTAACAGAGTCCTTCTTATGGTTGTTCATTGGACTTTTAATATGTTTTGGTGTATCTATTACAGCAACATATTCGCCACAAATGATGTATTTAATATATGCTCCATTTGGAATGAACGGCTTCTATTTATGGTTAATTGTAGAAATTGTAGTTGCTCTTATCTTGACATTAAGAATAAGGAAGATGTCATCATTAACTGCTAAGATTCTTTACTTACTATATTGTGTTTTAACAGGAATAAGCTTAACAGGAATCTTCTTATATTATACTGCGAGTTCTATAGCTTTTGTTTTCTTAGCAACAGCTATAACATTTGGTTTATTTGCTCTAATAGGTAAATTTACAAAAATCGATTTATCAAAATGGTGGGTATACTTATTTGTTGGATTACTAGCAGTCATTGTTTTAGAAATAGTAAACATCTTCATCGCAAATAATACTTTAAACATGATATTATGTGTTGCTTCAATCTTAATATTCTGTGCATATATTGCTTATGATGTTCAACGTGCTTTAGATGAAAACTTCCTAAGTGATTGTGAAAACAAAGGAATTTACATAGCTTTCCAATTATTCCTTGATATAATTAATATTTTCTTAGATTTACTAAGATTATTAGGAAAAGCTAGAGATAATTAGAAACGGGAGTTTCTTTTTTTCTTGCCTTTACATAACGTTATTTGAAGTATATAATGATTTAAAAAGAGGAGTGAAGTATATGAAAAGAGTCTTATTAGGAATGTCTGGTGGTGTAGATTCATCAACAGCAGCTTATCTTTTAAAAGAACAAGGTTATGAAGTAGTAGGTGTAACAATGACTTTATTCACTAAAGAAAATGATACATCATGCATAGACGCTAAAAAAGTTTGTGATACCCTAGGTATTGAACATCATATCGTTAACTATCAAGCTGAATTTAAAAATCATGTTATAGATAACTTTATTAACTCATATAAAAATGCTCAAACTCCTAATCCTTGTATTGAATGTAATAAACATTTAAAATTTGGTCTTCTTTGGAAAAAAGCGCAAGAACTTAACTGTGAATATATTGCTACTGGTCATTATGCAGCAATAAAAAATGGTAAACTATGCAAAATAGATTCACCAAAAGACCAAAGCTACTTCCTATATAAAATAGATAAAAGTATTCTTAACAACATCTTATTTCCTCTAAGTGAATATCCTAATAAAGAGACCATTAGAGAAATTGCTTCAAATTTAAAACTAGAAACAGCCAAGAAAAAAGATAGTCAAGATATCTGTTTTATTGAAAATGGAGTATATACAAAATTCTTAGAAGAAAACATGGACAAACTTCCTGATAGTGGCAATTTTGTCTTAAAAACAGGTGAAGTATTAGGTAAACATAAAGGTATAATTTATTATACAATAGGTCAAAGAAAAGGACTTGGTATAAGTTATAAGCATCCTTTATACGTTATCTCAATAAATAAAGATACAAATGAGGTAATCTTAGGTACTGAAAGTGATTTATATAGCAATACAATTGAAATAACAGATGTTAATTTACTTGTAGATAAATTACCTATAAAAGCTCTAGGTAAAATAAGATATAAATATCAACCAACACCTTGTTCTATAGAAGTATTAGATAATAACGATATCAAAGTTACTTTTGATGAACCAGTTAAATCAGCAACTCCTGGTCAATCGCTAGTCTTATACGATAATGATATATGTTTAGGTGGCGGAACAATTAATAAAATATATTCTGAATAAAAAATATTGAATATAAAAAATAACTATGATAAAATTAACAATGTCGAAAGACATTTTCTGGTCCGTTGGTGAAGTGGTTTAACACATAACCCTCTCAAGGTTACATACATGGGTCCGAATCCCATACGGATCACCAAATATTAAAATTAGTCCTATTAAAGGACTTTTTTCTTTGCAAAAAAAGGATATAAAAAATTATTATATTAAAATGAAATAAAAAACTTTATAAGTACCAAAAAAAATAGTATATTTATAATAGGAGTTGGTAATATGATGTTATCAGAATTTACACAATTTATTTATAAATAAACTCCAAGACATGTGTCTTTTTTTAAAACGCATGTTTTTTTATTACTATCTTTCAAAAAAACTTTTTATTTTTCTTCTTTGTGTTATAATAACCTCTAGAAATTCATAGAGGTGCAAAAATGAAAAAAGAAAACATAATTATAATATCATTATTAGCTATACTAGTTATTGTAATAACTTCAATTTTTATAAGGAATTACTCATCTTATAAAACAAATTTGAAGATAGCGAGCAATCCATTTAATACTATCGAAGTACTAGATGAAAAAGTAAGATTAAAAGACAATGAAAGAACATATAGTGTTGATGTCGATTGTAGTAAAATAGTGGATGAAAATACGCAGATAATTTATTATCAATTAACAGAAACTCATCGTAAATCAACAATAAAAGTAGAGTCTAAAATCTTAAAAGATAATGAAGTTTTAACTACCAGTCTAAATCGTGCAAGGAGTATTGACACTATAATAAGTGTTTTTGATAGCAACGAAACATATGAGCAAATTTATCACATAAATGCTACATGTACAAATGAACCAATCAAGGAAGAAGAACCTGAAGAGAAAAAAGAAGATAGTAATCAAACTACAACAACTAAGAAAAATACTAAAAAAACAACTAGTAAAAAATAGGTGATTATTATGAAAGAAAAAATTGCTTTAACTTTATCTTTAATGAACGAAGGACACAATGTAAACGAAATTCAAAACATGTTAAATGTTGATTATAGGGAATTTAATAAAATTCTAAAAGCCATTAGGAATGCTGGCTATAATTATAGTAAATCATTCTCATCAGATGGCGAAATAACTATAAAAACGAACAGAACTTTAAATTTCGGTGATAGAAAGTCTATTCGTATAAGCGTTAAAGATAGAATACTTAAAGCAATTTTTATTTCTGACTTACATATAGGTAGTGAGTTCGAAAATCCTAATCTATTAAAAATTGTTTATAATTATGCTAAAAAACATGATTGTCACATAATTTTTAATGGGGGAGATTTAATTGATGGAGTTTATCCTGATGCTCCCTACAAACTAAAAAATCCTACAACAGAATCCCAAGTAAAAAAAGTTTTACGTGTTCATCCATTTGATCCTGATATTACATGCTTTATGTTATATGGCAATCATGACTATCGTTCATTAATAGATGAAGGATTTGATGTAGCAAGATACCTAGAAGAAAGAAGATATGATTTAGTATCTTTAGGGTATGGTGAATGCACAATTCATATGAAAGATGACTCAATAGCATTAATCCATGATTTGAGTCGTTCTAAAAAAGTAGAAGCTCCCAAAAATGTAACTATCACATATCGTGGACATAGTCACAAATCAAAAACTAGAGATCATAAACTAGTTTATATACCAGCTTTATCGGATGCCAGTCATTTTGCTTATGAATATCGCCCTTTATCTGGATTTTTAGAAGCTGAATTTACCTTCTTTAATAAAAAAATAGCTCGTATTAATATGAAACAACTAGCTATTGTTCAAAATGAAATAAGACTAGCTAATGAAGAAACAATGCTAATCCAACCAGATTATAAAGAAATACCTCATACTTTAGGAAAAAGAAAATAATTGACAAAAGAAATACAATTTACTATAATTAAACCACAAAACGAGGAAAAAGAAGAGTAAATTAGCCCTTATATCATAGAGAACTCTTGTCTGGTGTAAAAGAGTATATAAACTAATTGAAGAAACTTTGGAGTTGAATATTGTATACAAGATATTCCGTTAATCGCGTTAAGATGTAGAGGTGTAGTAATACACAAAATAAGGTGGTAACACGAGTAATTCGTCCTTTGGAGGAATTACTCTTTTTTAATTATTAGAAAGGACTGATTAAAATGACTACAAAAGATTTAGCAGATTTGATATTTCCAAATATCACAAAAACCGTTGCAGATTATGAGGCAATGTATCCAGAAAGAGAACTACCAGAAGGAGCCAAAGTAACTCGTTTTGCACCATCACCAACAGGATTCATGCATATTGGTAACTTCATGTCTACAGTTATTGACTATGTAATGGCAAAGAAAAATGGTGGAGTATTCTATTTACGTAATGAAGATACAGATTCAGCACGTGAAATAGAAGGAGCAGTAGAATATATTAGACATGTTTTACAACATTACGATATGAATCCAGATGAATATGAATATCGTGATACAAACGAAACGAAAGGTAACTATGGACCATATATCCAATCAGAAAGAAAAGATATTTACCATGCTTTCATTAAACATTTAATTATTGAAGGTAAAGCATACCCTTGTTTCTTAACGCAAGAAGAAATGGATTCAATTAGAGAATCTCAAACAAGAGATAAAAGAAGAATAGGTATTTATGGTAGATATGCTAAATATCGTAATTTAACTCCAGACGAAGCAGCAGAAAGAATAAATAATGGTGAAAAATATACGATTCGTTTAAAATCACAAGGAGACTTCAACAAGAAGTTTAAATTTACTGATTTAGTAAATGGTGATATGGAATTCCCAGAAAATGATATTGATATACCTATAATGAAATCAAGTAACTTACTTCCTACATATCATTTTGCACACTTAGTTGATGATCACCTAATGCGTACTACTTATGTAATTCGTGGTCAAGAATGGGTAAGCTCAGTACCAGTTCACTATGAATTATTTAAAACATTTGGCTTCAAAATGCCTAAATATGTACATACACCATTAATTCTAAAAAAAGATGGTGACAAAATTAGAAAAATATCTAAAAGATTAGACCCAGAAGCTAGAATGACATATTATGAAGAAAAAGGATACCCAATACTTGCTGTTATTGAAGCAATTATGACTATCGCAAATTCTAACTATGAAGAATGGCGTGATAAACATCCAGATGCACACTTTACAGAATTCGAATTCTCTCCAAAGAAAATGTCAGTATCAGGAGCTTTATTTGATTTAGACAAACTAGACAATATCTCTAAAAATTATCTATCTAAACTTAAAGCAACTGAAGTATATGATTTACTCGATACTTGGTCAAAAGAATATGATAAAGAATTCAATGAACTAATTAACAAATACAAAGAATATACAACAAGTGTTCTAAATATTGAAAGAGAACAAAAGAAGCCACGTAAAGATTACGCATCATTCTCAGAAATAAAAGGCCAAATTTGGTATATGTTTGATGAACTATTTACAGATGTAGAATATAACTTTGATCCTAAATTTAGTAATGATGACATCAACGAAGTATTAACGACTTACTTCAACGAATATTATAATGAAGAAGATGACAAAGATACTTGGTTCAACAAAATGAAAGAAATGTCTGAGAAATTAGGATATTGTTCTAATATGAAAGAATACAAAGAAAATCCTGATAACTATAAAGGTAGTGTAGCTGATGTATCTAATATAATTAGAGTAGGTGTAACAACACTAACTCAAACACCAGATCTTTACATAATCTTAAAATTATTAGGTAGTGAAAGAATAAAAACAAGAATATCTAAAATTAAGTAGCGAAAAAGCTACTTTTTTTTGACTAAAAAAACAACCAGTATTATAATCATAAAACGAAACAAGGGGAGAGTCATATGTCAAGCAATAAAGGAAATAACCTAAAAAGAAATTTAAAAATAGCTACAGGAACAGTCTTAACAGTAGGTGTAATGTCACTTAGTTTATTAATTACGCCTAAAATAGTTCTTGCTAAAGAAACTGGAGCAACATTAAGTGAAATGGTTTCATACACTATGTTTGAACATGAACTCAATTCAATAAAACAAGAAAATAATATAACTTTTCACAATCCAGAACTTTTTAATTTATTAAAAAGCAACGCTAATGGTGAATTAACTATTGAATACTTACATTCAATATCTTCAATAATTTTAGAAGAGCCACTTAGTAATAATGACCTTAGCGATTTAAAATATCTTCCTAATCTTACAAGATTAGAAGTATGTGGAATGAATATAGATTGTAATGATTTAATATATAATCAAAAGTTAATAGTATTCAATGCTGTAGATTGTAACTTATCCAATTTAAATGAACTTCCAAATACTGTAACAGATTTATATTTGCAAGGAGCTACTTTACCAGACAATATTGTCTACGTTCCTTATCACACAAGAACATTAGAAATAAATAATACTAACTTTAATAAAATACATTTTAAAAACCCTGAAGAACTTACATCATTTACTTTTGAAGGATACGCTTTATTAGATTTAGCAGATTTAAAAGAATGTACTAATTTAAAAACTATTTCTTTAACAAGATGTCCTAATGTATCTAATAGTCACTTACTAAAGGCAATGTCTAGTTTAAGCAAAGTAACCTTAGATGATTACTCATGTATATGGTTAGACAAAGAAACCTTAAATAGTATTGACTTAGATAAAGAATCAAAAGAAAAATACTTATCATATATAGAAGAATTGAATCAAATAGCAACTGAAATAAATAATGCAAATAAAACGGAAGAAGAAAAATTAAATGCCATAATAGTCTATATCACAGATAAAATAGATTATGATATAAGAGTATCTGAAGAGCAAAAAGGATATAAAACATTAGTAACGGGATATAATACTTCCCCAATATATTTTGCTTTAAATAAAGATGTAGGGATTTGTGTTAACTATGCTTGTTTATTTACTGCTTTAGCCAATCGCGTAGATATAGATAATTATCAACCAAGTAGTACTAATCATACGTGGAATATGGCTCGCTTAGAAGGCGAAAATGAGTATAGTGCATATGACATGAATGGACTAGATTCAGACGAAATAAGGAATCTGTTATTACAAAATATTACAAACGATTTAAGCTTCTATAGCTTTGATTTAGAAAGCATTAATAATCCAGATTTTGAAACAAATATAAAACCAATAATAATATCTAATATAGTTCAAAGAATAGGTTATTTAAAATCAAATACTTTAAAAGGAATGGAAGCACAATTATTTCTTTTAGTAGGTGAACTAATTGTACTATATACAGCACTTAGTACTAAATTACATTATGATAAAAAAAGAGAAGAACAAAATACTAAAACATTTAAATATAAAAGAGTATAAAATATAAAATTCCTATCGTTAATTTAAAAAACTATAATGACAATATTTGTAAAGTACATGCGTAAAGTGTGTACACATTGTTGTAAATATATAGTAAAATTAAATTATGATAGGAGTTTGATAGTTTGAAAAAAGAAGTAATTAAAAGAGTAGGAGCGGCTGTTATAGCTTCTACACTAACCCTAAGTTTATTAGGAACCCCAGCGTATGCAAGTGAAGCCGCATTAGAACAAACAGGAAGTACTGTTACAAATTCAGAAACAGTAGTAACATTTAAAAATAAAGAACTAGAAAATATTATAAGAGGAGTAATAGGTAATAGCATTAATTTAACAACATTAGGAACGATTAGTGAATTAGAAATACCAGCAATGTCAAATCACGACTTAAGTGATTTAGCTTACCTAACTAACTTAAAAAAAGTAACCATTCAAGGTATTAATGTTGATTGTTCCCAATTAACTAATACCAAATTAGAAAAACTAATAATTATAGAAGGAAATATGTATAATACTAATTCATTACCAACAAGCCTTAGTATATTAAACATATTTCATGCAACTATACTAGATGGTACGTTATATACACCATCACAATTAGCAACATTGTATATAACAAATTGTAATATTAATAAAATAAATATTAGTAAACCAGAATCCTTATTTTATTTCTATTATAGTAGTTATGGCTTCTTAGACTTAAATGATATTAAAAATTGTAAAAATTTAGCTAAAATTACTATAAGAAGAAGTCCTAACGTAACTCATGGAGAAGTACTAACAAGTTTTAATAAGACAAGAATATATTTAGACGAAAGTACTATTTTATGGCTAAGTAGCAATACATTAAGAAATATCCCTATTACAGAAAATAAAGAAAATTTAGTAAATACTGCTAGCGAAATAGAAAATATAGTTTCTTCTTTAAACTTAGATAGTTTATCAGATGAAGATAAATTAGATGATATTATTCTATATGTTATTAATCAAATTGAATATGATAGTAGTGCGGCAGAAGATATTGCTTTAGCTAATTACTATAATGATTATCCACTTTCCTCAGCTATTCATAGTGATTTAGGAACTTGTGTAAGTTATGCCACATTATTTAAAGCTATTGCTAATCGAGTAGGTCTAGATAATTATCAAGTATCAAGTTATGTTCATACTTGGAATATGGTTAAATTAAATGGGGAGTCAGAATATAAATCATATGACTTAACTGGCTTAGATAAACCATTTACAGCTCTTAGAAGCACTAATAATACTACTGGCTTATATGATAGAACTTATAATAGGGAAACAACTCCCGAATATTATATCAGTCAAAATCAAACAGATAATTTATTCTATTATGGATTTGCTTATGAAAAAACTACAGATCGTTTTTATCTTAATGCTCAATTACCAGCAGGTACAACTCTAGCATATTCTGATGTAGAAGAACCACCAGTACTAACAAAAGAAGTAAACAAAACTTTACAAAAGAGATATAAAAAATAATTCACTTATCAGTATAATTATATTAAAATAAGACTATACTAATAATGTAGAAATTTGCATAGTACATCTATTTATGATATAATTTCAAAAGTCCTGAGGTGATTTGGATGAAAAAAAGTACTGGAGACTTTAGCTCCATTATTGAAGATATAACAAATAATAGTAAATTTAATAAATTAAAAAGAGAATTACACCATGGTATTACTAGATATGATCATTCATATCGTGTAGCTAAGTGGACTTATAATATATGTGACTTATTTAATATGAAGAATACTGAATCAATTACTAGAGCAGCATTATTACATGACTTTTATGTTGATAGTGATTTATCTGATTATAATAGTTATGAAAAATTAGGAGAACATCCTAATATGGCTTTAACGAATAGCTTAAAGTATTTTGAATTAGATAATATTCAACAAGATATTATTAAGAAGCATATGTTTCCACGTACAACAGAACTACCTAAGTATAAAGAATCATGGTTAGTATCTGGTGTAGATAAGGTAGTAAGTACATACGAAATGCTTAGATTTAAAACATCTCTATACGCAGGAATATACTTATTATTTATCTTTGAAGTAATTAGATTACCTAGATAATCTTTAACACTATAGCCTAAAAAACAGGTTATGGTGTTTTTTATAGTAAAATTAGACAAATATAATAATTAGCCTTAAAATAGCATCAATTATTTTAGTCGAACACTTATCGTACATCAAATTTCTTTATAATTCCATCAAGTACATTTATACGATTAACGTACATTTAACTAGTAATTAATAAAAAAATATATATTTAGTATATTTTCTATATAACATAAAGAGATTTTATGTTAAAATAGATACATAAAATTAAATTTTATATTTTCTTTTTGTGACAAAAATGGTATATTATATAGCATTCCAAAAAAGAACGATAAGATTTATTCGAGATAGAATTAGAAGGGATTATATTATGGAAGAGATTAATTTAAAAGAGTTATTTGATTACATAAAAGAACGTATCTTAGTTGTAACAATTATCTTATTAGGGGTTTTAGTTTTAGGTAGTATTTATTCAATATTTTTAAAAACTCCAATGTACAGATCAAATGCTACTATTGTTTTAGTTAATGACGATGGAAGCGCAGGAGGAAATTCTGCAATTACTCAAAGTGATCTTAATATGAATAAAAGTTTGGTTACTACATATAGTGACATTATTAAGTCAAGAAGAGTATTAGAAAAAGTAATTAAAAATTTAAATCTTGATTACACATACGGAAATTTACATTCTAATGTAACAATTTCTAATACAACAAATACTGAAATAATTAAGATAGCAGTTTCTGATCCTGACAAAGCTTTAGCAGCTGATATTGCAAATGAAATTGTTAAAGTATTTGGTGAAGAAATTAAAGAAATTTATAAATTATCAAATGTTTCAAGTGTTGATAAAGCTGTCGAAGCTGATAGTGCATATAATGTAAATATTTTTAAAGACCTTGCAATATATATATTAGTAGGTCTAGTAGTAGGACTTGGAAGTATTTTTGTTGTATATTATTTTGATACTACAATTAAGAGTGCTGAAATGATTGAAAATAAACTTGGATTACCAGTTTATGGTATTGTGCCACGTGCCAAACATAGAGAGAAGAAGTAGGTGAAAGATATGAACGAAACAGAACTATTTTTAACTATTAATCCTAAATCAATGTTTAGTGAATCAATCAAAAATATTCGTACAAACTTACAATTCTCAGCAGTTGATAAAGAATTAAAAACTATTCTTATTACTTCTCCAGAAGCAGGAAATGGTAAAACATTTATTTCAGCTAACTTAGCTGCAGCTTATGGTCAAGATGGAAAAAAGGTTTTAATAATTGACTGTGACTTACGTCGTGGAAGACAACATGATATATTCAATGTTATGAATCAAACGAATAGTGGATATTCTAACCTTATTTTAAATTTCAAAGAAGAAGTAAAATTAAGTAGATACGTATCAAAAACAAGTATTAAAAATATCGATCTTATTCCAACAGGACCAACTCCACCAAATCCAGTAGAGTTGTTATCATCAAAAAATAACGCTGAAGTTATTGAAGAATTAAAAAAATATTATGATATTATAATACTAGATTGTCCACCAATCTTAGGTATGAGTGATACTCAAATTATGACAAAATATTCAGATGCTAATATCATAGTAGTAGCAAGTGGAGAAACACCAATTGAATTACTTGAAAGAAGTAAAAAAGTGTTTGAAGCATCAAATAGTAAAATAGATGGTGTTATTATTAATAAAGCAAATGTTAAAGGAAATAGTTATTATAATTCTTACTATGTAAGTGATTATTATAGTAGCAAAAGAGCAGATTAAAAATAGAATGTATAAAGATATAGGGGTGTATTAAAATGAATGAAGCAGTAAGTTCTAATATATTTGTGTGTATTAAAGAAGCTGTCTATTTCGTAATAAAAAGGTTGTTTGATATTATAGCAGGACTAGTAGGATTAATTTTATTAATCCCTATAAGTCTTATTATAAAAATTATTTCAGTATTTAATGGAGATTTTGCACCAATTATGTTTACACAAAACAGAATTGGTAAAGATGGCAAAGAATTTAAATTTTATAAATTTAGATCTATGGTTCCAAATGCTGACGAAGTATTATTCAAAATGTTAAAAGAAAATAAAGAAGTAGCAGCAGAATATAAAAAAAACAAAAAGTTAAAAGATGACCCAAGAATAACAAAAGTTGGTAAATTTATTAGAAGAACATCAATCGATGAATTACCACAATTGTTAAATGTCTTAAAAGGAGAAATGTCATTAATAGGTAATCGTCCATATTTACCAAGAGAAAAAGAAGATATGGGCAAATATTATGACGATATTATCAAGACAAAACCTGGTATTACAGGATACTGGCAAGTAAGTGGTCGTAGCGATGTGTCTTTTAAAGAACGACTTAAATTAGAACAATATTATTCTAACCATTATGGGTTAAGAATGGACATTAAAATATTCTTTAAAACATTCAGTGCTGTTTTTGGACACAAAGGAGCAGAATAAAATAAAATTAGTAAATTAGATTGTACAATTACATTATTATAGAAAGTCAAAATGAATAGAATACATGTACAATGTATTCTTTTTTAGGGAGTGAAAAGTTGTGAGTAGTATTGAGAAATTAAAAATTGCCATGCTAGGACATAAAAGAGTTCCATCACGTGAAGGTGGAGTAGAAATAGTTGTTGAAGAACTTTCAACAAGGATGGCTAAGAAAGGTCATGATGTAACATGCTATAATCGTGGTGGTAAACATGCTCTTGATAAAAATCAAAAAGTAGAAGACATAAAAGAATATAAAGGTGTAAAGATTGTAAAAACATTAACAATTGATAAAAAAGGCTTAGCAGCCATGACATCTTCATTTTTTGCAACAATAAAAATATTATTTTCTAAAGCAGATGTTGTTCATTATCATGCAGAAGGACCTTGTGCATGGATGTGGATAATAAAATGGTTTAGTAAAAAAAGAATCATTGCAACTATTCATGGTTTAGATTGGCAAAGAGCTAAATGGGGCGGCTTTGCAACTAAATATATAAAATTTGGGGAAAAAGTTGCAGTAAAAAATGCCGATGAAATAATAGTTTTAAGTCAAAATGTTCAAGATTATTTTAAAAAAACGTATGGCAGAAAAACAACTTTTATCCCAAATGGAGTTAGCAAGCCTCAAATATCAGAAGCAGAAATAATAAAAGAAAAATTCAATTTAGAAAAAGATAATTATATTTTATTCTTAGGAAGAATGGTTCCAGAAAAAGGAATTCATTATTTAGTAGAAGCATTTAAAGGAACTAAAACAGATAAAAAGCTAGTTATCGCTGGTGGTGCAAGCGATACAGATTCATATTATTCTGAATTAAAAGAATCTTCCAAAGATGATGACAGAATAATATTTACAGGCTTTGTTCAAGGAAAAGAACTTGACGAATTATACAGCAATGCATATATATATTGTTTACCAAGTGACTTAGAAGGAATGCCTTTAAGTTTACTTGAAGCAATGAGCTATGGTAATTGTTGTTTAACATCAGATATAGATGAATGTTCTCAAGTAATAGAAGATAAAGGAGTAACATTCAAAAAATCCGACCTAGAAGATTTAAAAACTAAATTACAAGAACTTTGTAAAAAGAAAAAAATAGTAGAAGAATATAAAAAAAATGCCCAAGACTTTATATTAGAAAAATATAATTGGGATGATGTAGTAGATAAAACTTTGAAATTATATAGAAAGATGTGAAAAATATGAAAGAAAAAAAATTAAATGGAACAGTTATAGTAACATATAGATGCAACGCTAGATGTACAATGTGCAATAGATATAAATGTCCTTCAAAACCAGAAGAAGAGATTAGTATTGAAACAATAAAGAAATTACCTAAAATGTATTTTACTAATATAACTGGTGGAGAACCATTTATTAGAGAAGACTTACAAGATGTAGTAGAAGAGTTATATAAGAAGAGTGATAGAATTGTTATTTCAACAAATGGATTCTTTACTGATAGAATTATAGCTATGGCAAAGAGATTCCCTAACATTGGTATCAGAATTTCTATTGAAGGATTAGAAGATACTAATAATGAAATTAGAGGATTAAAAGATGGTTATAAAAGAGGTTATGAAACTCTAAAAAAACTAAAAGAAATGGGAATGAAAGATGTAGGATTTGGTATGACAGTTCAAGATAAGAATGCTCCAGATTTAGTTCCTTTATACAATATTTCAAATGAAATGGATATGGAATTTGCTACAGCTTCATTACATAATAGCTTTTACTTCGTAGAAGCAAAAAATATTATTCATGACAGACCAATGGTTGCACAAAACTTTGAAAATTTAGTTAATGAATTATTAAATTCTAAATCACCAAAGAAATGGTTTAGAGCATATTTTAATCATGGACTAATTAATTACGTTTATGGACAAAAAAGATTACTCCCATGTGATATGGCTTTTGATACATTCTTTATTGATCCATATGGTGATGTAATGCCATGTAATGGCACTAAAGATAAAGAAGTTATGGGTAACTTAAATGAATGTGCTACATGGGAAGAATTATGGAATAGTGCACAAGCTGAAGAAGTAAGATTTAAAGTTAGACATTGCGATAGACAATGTTGGATGATTGGTTCAGTATCTCCTGCAATGCATAAATATATTTGGAAACCAGCTTGGTGGGTTTTAACTCATAAATTAAAATTCTGGACAAATAAAAAATATTCTATGTATGAAAATAAAATTGTTAGAGACTTAAGAGATGGTAAAGTAACTAAAGAAGAACTAGATAAATGTTCAACATGTGATATGAATTGTGTTGCAAATAATGGCTTATCAGAAGCCTCTAAAGAACAATTAAAAAATAAATCAGGTGAAGAAATCGTTGATGCTGATATCGAAAAACAAATGAATAAAAAGGATTAAAAAATAATGGATAATGTAATAATGATTTTATTTGTCGGATTGTTATTCGGTATTATAATATGGCAAATGAAATATGATGTAGAAAAAAAAGATTTTTTAAGTTTGTCAGACACAACTATTATAAAAGGAATATTTTCGCTTGTAGTAGTATTAGTGCATATACCAAATATGTATGGAAATGAAATACAAGATATTATAGGAAGTTTCGCGTGTGTAGGAGTAACATTTTTCTTCTTATCCTCTGCATATGGGTTACAAACTTCAAAAAGCAAAAACAAAAATTATTTAAATGATTTTTGGAAAAAGAGATTACCTAAGATTTTACTTCCTGCAATAATAATAAACATTATTCTAAACGTATTAAAAAAAATTGTATATAATGATTTTAGTATAACTTTTTTATCATTAATTAATATTAATCGATGGGTTGTGGTTTTACTTCTATTTTATCTTATATTTTATATAGTGAATAAAATAAAAATTTCAGAAAGAAGCAAAGATTACCTAATTGTAACAATTATTGTTCTTTTGAGCATTGTTGATTATTTTACGAAATTAAAACTTGTGGCAAGTTGGCCAACTGAATCAATCGGTTTTGCTCTTGGCATTCTAATATATAGAAGGAAAGATAAGATTTTAGAAATATGTAAGAAATATTATAAAAGGAATTCAGTATTATTAGTTATTTGTTCGCTTATAATGGGATTATGTTATCTAAAGTATAAAACAGTATTTTTCTACGGAGAATATGTGTTAAAAATAATATTAAGTATAATAATATTAATAACTATTATGCAAATCAATGTTAAATTGAATCTTGGAAATAAAATTCTTAATTTTATAGGGAAAATATCTTATGAAATATATTTGTTTCAATACGTTAGTTTTTTATTTCTTAAGTTATTAGATATAAAATTTACGTCTTCAGTTTATATAATAATTATATTTATAATAACATTTATTGGTTCTTATATTATAAAAAGAATAGATGACTATATATTAGAAAAAATAGGGATATTATAAAAAAATCTAAGAATAGATTGTAAATAAATTATTATGAGTTTGAATTAAAATTATAGTTGCAGAGTTAACAAACAGAATTTTATAATTTCAATGTTAAGACATACTTGTTAAAATGATATGTAAAATGACTAATTATATAGTAATGCTATATTTAGTGATTGAATATTAATATAAATATTACAAAGTTTATAAACAAAATAAGTTATAACAAGTATTGTTTAACGACACATACAGACGTTTAAATATAAGGGCGGAAAATATAAAAATAAGGTAATCAAGATAAAAAATAATATTGAAGATTAAGCAGTTTGTTTCAAAAGAGCAATTTTAATTTAAAAAAGTTGAATTATATAGAAAGTAGAGTGTGACTTTATGAAACCAATGTTTTCAGTAATAGTACCAATATATAAAGTTGAAAAATATTTAAAAAAATGTATAGATAGCATATTATCTCAAACATATACAGATTATGAATTGATTTTAGTTGATGATGGTTCACCTGATTCATGTCCTAAAATTTGCGATGAATATTCACAAAAAGATAAAAGAGTAAGAGTTATTCATCAAAAAAATGGTGGACTAGTAAATGCAAGAAATACAGGAGTAAGAGAAGCAAGAGGTCAATATATTTGTTATGTAGATGGTGATGATTGGATTTCAGAAACTTTATTAGAAACTGTATACGAAAAAGGAATTAAAAAGCAAAAATCAGATATTGTAATATATAGTGGAGTAAAACAATTTGAAAATTATCAAGAACAGCTTCCAAAAGGATTACCTGAAGGATTTTATGATAAAAAAGCTTTAGAAGAAAAAGTTTATCCATATATGATGTATGACAATAGAAAACCATTTTGTAATGGATTAATTTTTCCAGTAGCTTGGAATAAAGTATTTAAAACGGAAATATTAAAAGAGCACTATTGTGAAGAAGAAAAAATAAGAATGGGTGAAGATAATGCTTTTGTTTTTGAATGTCTAATCGTAGCAAATAGTATTTATTTTTGTGATGATAATTTATATTTTTATAATCAATTAAATAGCGGATCAATAACTAGTAATTACGACAAAAATAGATTTAAAAATAATCAATTATTAACGAATTATATTGAAAAGAAAATCGGTGGTATAAATAAAGTTATTGATGAACAAATTAATGCTTTTAATGCGTATTGGCTAATAATGGCAATATTTCATGAAATAAAAAGTGGAAGAAAAAATTCTGAAATATATAAACACATAAAAGAGGAAATAAAAGAAACACAGGTTGTAAAAAATATAAAACTATCAAATCTTCCAACTTCTGCAAAAATGTACTTGATATTATTAAAAATGCACCTTTATTTCATCGCTATAATTGGAGCAAGAGTTATAAATAAAAAAAGAGGTGAATAATTATGGTAAAAAAAGAAAAAATCTTATCTATAATTATTCCATGCTATAATTCTGAAAGTTATGTAAATGAGAATATAAATAATTTAGTAAAAGTATCACAAGATAATCAAATCGAGATAATTATAATAAATGATGGATCAACTGATAAGACGTTAGAAAAGTTAAAGTATCTAAAAAAAAAATATGAAAATATAATAATTGTTAATCAAGAGAATCTTGGAGTAAGTCAAGCACGAAATAATGGATTAGATATTGCTCGTGGAAAGTATATTTTATTTTTTGATAGTGATGATAGTATTAATGAAAAAGAATATAAAAAAGTGCTTGAATTAATAAAAAATAACCATGATGAGGAATTGTTTGTTTTTTCATATTTTGAGGGAAATAAAAAAGACGGATATGAAAAAAAAGATTTTTGTCTTAAAATAGGAGAAAATAATATTAGTAAAATAAATGAATTAGCAATTAGCCAAAAAGTTAATGAACCATGGAAAAAAATATATTTAAAAAGTATAATTGATAAAAATAAAATAAGATTTGATAAAAAAATGTTTATGGGAGAAGATATAATTTTTTTCTTAGAGTATTTAAAAAATATAAGCGTTTTTTACTATTACGATATTCCTTATTATTACTATTTTAAGAATTCAAATGGTGCCTGTGGAAATATAAAGATAACTTTTATTGAACAAGAAATTTTGGTATACAAGAAAATTGAAGAATTTATAAATGAATTAAAATTAGATAATAAATATAAGAAAATTAATGATATTTTGTTACTTCATATAACTACAAGAAATATTGAAAGATTAAAAAGAAAAAAAATTACAAATAGAGAAATAGACAAATACTTAGAAGAAAAAAAAGTTTATGAATTATTTTATAATATAAATTATACTTCAATAAAAGATAAAGTAAGAAAATTTTTACTTATTAAGAAAAAATTTAACACTATAAAAATAATTCTATCAGTATTTAAAGGATAAGTAGGTGATAATGTGAAAAAAGTTGGAATTTTAACATTCCATAATGCAATTAATTATGGAGCATGTTTACAAGCATATGCATTAAAAGAAGTATTAAAAAACAAAAAAGTAAATGTAGAAATAATTGATTACAAGTGTGAAGCAATAAATGACTTTTACTACAAAACATTTGTAAAAGAAGATTCTTTGAAAACAAAAATAAAAAAGATTTTAACATTTAATATTCAAAAAAAAAGAAACAAAGAATTTAACAAATTTATTAGCAATAACTTGTTAGATTTTTCAAATCAAAAAAAATATAACAAAAGTAATATAAAAGAAGTAAATAAAGAATTTGAAAAAATTATAGTTGGTAGTGATCAAGTTTGGAGTCCATTTTGTACTGGAAACGATTTAACTTATTTTCTTAATTTTATTCAGGATTCAAATAAAAAATTTTCTTATGCAGCATGTTTAGGGATAACAAAAGATGATTTTTATAAAAAAAATGAAGTAAAAAAACTTTTAAATGATTTTAAATTTATTTCTGTAAGAGAAAATAGTGCTAAAGAACGCTTATCGAAAATCTTAGAAAGAAAAGATATTAACACATCGATAGATCCGACTTTTTTATTAACAGCTGAGCAATGGAATCAAATTATACTTACTAAAAGTAAAAAAGAAAAATATATTTTAGTTTATTCACTATCTATGCCAAAGGAAGTTCTAGATTTTGCTTATGAAGTATCAGCTAAAACGGGATATAAGATAATATATATAACATTAGACAATCTTTTTACAATAAAAAAATATAAAAACACAATAACAAAATCACCAAGCGAATTTATAGAATATATTAAAGATGCAGAATATGTAATTACCAATTCTTTTCACGGAACTGCCTTCTCAATAATTTTTAATAAGAAATTTTTTACTATAAAAAATAGTAATCCAAATCATGATAATAGTAGGCTATATGATTTGTTAGAAAGTTTGGGACTTGAAGACAGAATATATTTAAAATATAACGATTTAATAATTAATAAAAATATTAATTATAAAGAAGTAAACAACAAAATAAGCAAATTGAGAAATAAATCATTAGATTATATTGATAGCATTTTAAATAAGTAATTTTTGGAGGAAACTATGAATTATATTATAAATAAAACAGCAGCAAAAAAATTCATAATATTAATTAGTATTTTATGCATCATCTTCAGCGGATATACATTTTTGTTAAGATATAGTAAAACCTTAATTTTCATTAGTGGAATATTATCTCTTTTTACAATTCGATTTAAATTCAAAAATATGGAGAAAAATATTAGAAATAATATCATGATTTATGGTATATGGGTTGCTTATTTAATAATTAATGCTCTTTGTTCATCATCTTTTGAAACAACATTTAGCTTGTTGATAAAGATTGTTATATCATATTTTATACTTTTTGTTGATTGGTCAGATAATAATATAAATACACTATTTAAAATATCAAGGTTTATTTGCATTTTTTATGCATTTTCAATTTTATTAGAGGTAGCTGCTCCGAATCTTATTTTAAAGATTGCAGATATTATAGAACCAACAAGAGTAGCAATTATTGCAGATGAATTAAATAGAGGAATTTATAGTGGACTTGTAGGAGAAAAAGGATTTGCAGCTTATCTTATGGTAGTGGGGGCTGTAATTGAACTTGCAAAGTATATTAAGCAGAAAAATAAATTTACTAAATATAATATTATATTCATTTTTATATATATATTAGCTACTATTTTGACTGGAAAAAGAATGTTAAGTATTATTTTGATAATGGAATTAATTTTAGCTTTTAATTATTTTAGAGTAAAAAGTAAGTTTGCTAAGGGACTTTTAATTGGAATAATATCAATAATACTAATGACAGCAGTTTTCACAATAATGCCACAAACGACTAATATAATTGACAGATTCATAGAGGCGAGCTCGGATACAACATCTGGTGGTAGAAAAATGTTTTGGGACTTTTGTATAACAATGTTTAAAGATAGACCAATTATAGGATATGGATTAAATACTTTTAATGAAGTTTTCTATAAATCTACAAATTATATTTTTAATGGAGTGGCGTGGAATATGTATGCGCATAATATTTACTATGAATTATTAGGTGAAACTGGTATAATAGGAATAATATTATTCTTAATAATTATTCTAAAAAATTTTATTGAATCAATAAAATTGTTCAAAAAAAATAATTTAGACAATAGTTGGAAAGCTGCATTATGGATATCTATAGGATTACAGGCTTTGTTTATTATCTATGGATTATCTGGAAATACATTATATTACGACGCTCAACTAATATGTTATATTTTTAGCCTAAGTTTATTTTATTCGGCAAGTAAAAAAGTAACAGAAAATGAAACAGAAAATGGAGGAAAATAAAATGAAAACAAAAAAAATTGGAATATTAACATTTCATGCTTCCCATAATTGTGGGTCAATGCTACAAGCATATGCTCTTCAAGAAATATTAAAAGATAAATATAATAAGAATGTAGAAATAATTGATTTTAGTAATAAAGCACAAGATGGTATGTATGGATATATTGATTTAAGATTAAAAAGAGGAGCAATAAAAAATACAATTCAAAGGTTAACACATATACCAACTGTAAAAAAAACCAGAAAAGATTATATTGAGTTTTATAATAAATATTTTGATGTTTCCAAAAAACATTATAGTACACAAAAACAATTGGAAAAAGATATTGAAAACTATGAAATAGTCATATCTGGAGGAGATCAAATATGGAATATTAGATGTGGAGATGCAGATTTAACTTATTTTTTACCTTTCGATAAGCGAATAAAAAAAGTGTCATATTCTCCAAGCTTTGGAGCAACAAATATCTCAAAATATACAGATGAAAATGCAAGAGATTTATATAAAAAGTTATTAAATGATTATGATAGTATTTCAATAAGGGAATTAAATGGACAAAAGTGGATTAAAGAATTAACTGGGAAAGATGTTCCAATAGTAGCAGACCCAACAATGTTATTTGATAGTAAAAACTGGTTAAAGAAAATTGATACAATAGATATAAAGGAAAAGTATATTTTTTATTATGCTTTCTCATATGCTAATAAGACTAATGTAGAGCAAATAGCAAAAGTATCTAAAGAAACAGGATACCCAGTTTATGTGATAGACGCAGTGCAATACAAAAATTATAATTTAGAAAAATATGGATTTAAATTATTTAAAACAGGACCTGTTGGATTTCTATCTTTAATGAAAAATGCAGAAATTGTTTTTTCTCAATCATTTCATGGAACAATATTTTCCGCTCTTTTTCATAGAAACTTCTGGGCATTTCATAACAGTATAATAGCTAATCCTGATGATGATAGAGCAACATATATTCTTAAACAATTGGGTTTATCTAATAGATATATAAATATAGAAAAAATAGAAGATGTGGATTTATTTAAAAAAATAGATTATAAAAAAGTAGATGAAAAAGTAGAAGAACTACGTCAAAATGCGTTTAAATATATTGAAGATAATATAACAAAATAGTGGAAGTGAATTAAATGCAAAACTTTGTTAAAAAAGAAAAAAGAAATTGCTGTGGATGTGGTTTGTGTGTGAAATTATGTCCTGTTAAAGCAATAGAAATGGTAGAAGATGAAGAAGGAATACAATACCCAGAAATAAATGAACAAAAATGTATAAAATGTGGAAAATGCAAAAGAATTTGTATATTTAGAAAAGGTAATGAAGAAACTTTAAATATTAGATATGCTGTAAAACACAAAGATGAAAAAGTTATAATGAGTTCCAGAAGTGGAGGTGTGTTTACAGCTTTATGTGACTATATTCTTTCAAAAAATGGAATTATATATGGCTGCGCATTAGACGAAAAATTCAATGCAGTTCATATAAAAATAGATAAAAAAAGTGAGTTGAACAAAATTAACAAATCAAAATATATTCAAAGTAGTATTTATCAAATTCTAGATAATGTAAAAGAAAATTTAATGGCTAATAAAAAAGTTTTATTCTCAGGGACTCCATGCCAAATTGCAGCTGTTAGTGAATATATTCCAAGCAAATTGCACAATAATTTGTTTTTAATAGAAATCGTTTGCCACGGAGTGCCAGGAAACAAAGTTTTTCAAGACTATATAAAATATATTGAGAAAAAAGAAAAATCAAAAGTAGAAAAAGTAGAATTTAGAAATAAAAAAGTATTTGGATGGCATAATAGTGGCGAATCATTCTTTACGGATTCAAAATGGATTCATACAGAAGATTATATGACTGTTTACAATAGTAATATGATTTTGAGAGAGAGTTGCTATAATTGTTGCTTTAAAGACAAACATACTCAAAAAAGCGATATAACTATAGGTGATTTATGGGGAGTAGAAAAATCAGCACCACAATTCAACGATAATAAAGGGACATCACTTGTCATCATTAATAGCCAAAAAGGAAAAGATATTTTTGAAGAAATAAAAAAAGATATAAGATACTGTCAGATAGAAGAAAAACTTTCAATACAAGATGCTTTAATTACACCAACAAAGAGGCCAAAGTTAAAAAATATATTCTGGTTATTATACAAAATAAATGAAATATTAACTATAAAAGCAACTGTTATTTATGTAAAAATTAGTTATCGAATAGCAAGATTGAGAGGGAAATGATAGTAATGGAAAAACACGCATACCTTATCGCTGCTCATCATCAAACTGAGCTTTTAAGAATTTTGGTAGAATTATTAGATGATTCAGAAAACGATATCTATTTGCATATAGATAAAAAATTTAAAAATTTCAAAGAAGAAGACATTTTATCAGTTGTAAAAAAATCAAAACTTACATTTATAAAAAGAAAAAATATTTCATGGGGAGGTTTTTCTCAAATCCAAATGGAAATAGACCTTTTAAAAGAGGCAGTAAAAACTCATCATGAATATTATCATCTTATTTCAGGAGTGGACTTACCGATAAAATCACCAAAAGAAATAAAAGAATTTTTTCACAAAAACAAGGGTAAAGAATTTGTTTCTTTTGATAAAATAGAAGAAGTTGACTTGAATTATAGAATAGGACAATTTAGATTGTTGCAAGATGTTTATGGTAATAAAAAAAATATACTCTTTAAATTTGATGCATTATCAACTAGAATTCAAAAGATGTTAGGAATAAAAAGAAATATATTTAAGAAATATAAATTGAAAAAAGGGTCAAATTGGTTTAGCATAACTCATAAATTAGCAATATCACTTGTAAAATCAGAAAAAGAATTAAAGAAAAGTTATACCTTTAGTAGATGTTGTGATGAAGTGTTTTTACAAACATACATATATAATTCTAACTTTAAAGATAGTATTTATTATGATGAAGATAAAAAAAGTAGTAATATGAGACTTATCGACTTTAAAAGAGGAAATCCATATATTTTTAAGATGGAAGATTATGATGAATTAATTAATTCCAGCAAACTATTTGCAAGAAAATTTGATTATATAAAAGATAAGGAGATAATTTTAAAAATACGAAAATATGTTTTGGAAAGGAAGTAGAAAATGGAATCTATAAAAAAGAATTTTATATATAATATCTTATACCAAATTTTAATTATTATATTACCATTAATAACAGCACCTTATATATCCAGAACTCTTGGAGCAAATGCCGTTGGAATTTATTCATATACAAATTCCATTGCATACTATTTTTTATTAGTAGCAATGTTAGGAATAGGAAACCATGGAAATCGATCAGTTGCTTCGGTTAGAGATAATCAAGAAAAATTAAATGAAACATTCAGTAGTATTTTTTCCTTGCAATTTATAACATTCTCGATTTCAATATTAACATATATATTATATGTATTATTTATTTCAAAAGATAACCAATTAATTTCATTCATACAATTAATATATATTGCATCAGGCTTATTTGACATAAGTTGGTTGTTTTTCGGTTTAGAGAAATTTAAAATAACCGTAACAAGAAATACATTAATAAAAATAGGAACAGTTGTCTGTATGTTCATTTTTGTTCATTCTCCAGAAGATTTGTGGAAGTACACCATAATAATGTCAGGGGGAACCTTCATTAGTCAAATATATCTTTGGGGATATGTAAAGAAATATGTTAAATTCAAATGGGTAGGATTTAAGAGAATATTTTCAAATTTAAAACCAGTTTTAATATTGTTTATTCCTGTTTTGGCATATAGCATTTATAAAGTAATGGATAAAATAATGTTAGGAAATATGTCAGGATATGCAGAAGTTGGTTTTTATAATAATGCTGAGAAGATAACAAATATTCCAATGGGAATTATAACAGCACTTGGAACAGTTATGTTGCCAAGAATGTCTAATATAATTGCTAAAGGTGAAACACAAAAAACAGAGGAATATATAAGACAATCGACAAAATTAGTAACATTAATAGCATCTGCAATTGCATTTGGTTTGATGGGCGTGAGTAAAGTGTTAGCTCCCGTATTTTTCGGAGAAGATTTTACTCCATGCGGAACAATAATCGAGTTACTATCAATTACGGTATTCTTTGTATCATGGGCAAATGTTATCAGAACACAGTATTTGATTCCAAATCATTATGATAAAATTTATTTAAGTTCAACAATAATAGGAGCAATAGTAAATTTAATTGTTAATCTTTTATTGATACCTAGATATGCTGCAAATGGTGCAGCTATTGGAACTATATTAGCTGAATTTTGTGTTATGTTTATTCAAGCAATATCTATAAGGAAAGAAATTCCAATTATCAAATATATTTTCTCGTATTTACCTATTTTAATTATAGGTATGACAATGTATATTGTAGTTAAAATTATAGGAAATATTTTTACATGTAATGTAATAACTTTAATAATACAAATAGGTACAGGCGGATTATTATTTATAATATTGACATTGACATATCTTTTTGTTTCAAAAGATGAAATCGGTAAAATAATTTTAGATACAATTAATAAAAAATTAATCAAATAATTATCAGGCTTTGAAAAGACACAAAATGCAAGAGATTGTAAGCACTAAATATGTTGGAAAAATGATGTAGAAAGCATCATGTAGCAGGTAGGGGTCTAGCTAATAATCTTAAAGTAGTTAGAGTATATCGTTTAACTATGAAAACTGGTTCAGATAACTTTAGAGCTAGTGCAATTCAAGGTATTATTGAAAGATTAAAAAATAAAAATGTAGAAGTAGTAATCTATGAACCTACATTAAAAACAGATTCATTTAATGATTGTAAAGTTATTAGTGATTTTAATGAATTCGCTAATACTTCAGATGTAATCTTAGCTAATAGATTAGATGATATCTTAAATGATGTAAAAGACAAAGTATATACAAGAGATTAATTAATAGCCAAGCACATCCAGTGCTTGGCTTTATCGTTATATTAATTTAATATAAAACTGTTGAGTAAAATATGGTATAATAAAAGTCAATTAAGTTTTACTAAGTATTATTATAAAAAAAGTAGGAGGAAATAATGACAATAAACAATAAAGACGCTACATTATTTATATATAGTGAATTAAGTTTTGAATATATTTGGTTACGAAATATTATTCTTATTAAAAGCTACTATTGTTTAACAGAAAATGATTTTCGACAATTATCTTATTCTCAACAAGAAATATTAAGAAATGAATGGACACAAATACATTTTCAATGTCAGAAGGAATGGAAAGCTTTATATGAAAATATGGATGAGGTTCCTAAAGGAAAATGTGAATTGTGTGGAACATCATATAAGAAGCCATATAAGATAAAAAATGAAAAAAATGGAAAAATACTTATAGTAGGATCAACATGTATACAACATTTTACTGGAATTATTAATAATTCAAAAGATGATAGAAAAAATGCAGAAGCGAAGTTAAATGAATTAAAAAATAGACAATTTATTGTTGAAAATATTAATGGATTTGAGGACAATACGAAAAGGATAAAAACCATAGAAGAAGATAAAAGTATTTTTTTAAATGAGACATTATTAAATGAGAAAAACGAAATAACTCAGTTGCTTTATCAAGAATTTTCTTCAAAATTAAAAAAGGATAAAAAATTTTTGAATATTGAAAACCTAAAGAAAATTAATAAGAGAATGATTTCCTTTTTTGATAATGTTCAGAAACAAGTAAAATATTGTAATGATGGAGGTATCTTTAAGATTAATTCTTTAATAAGTAAGTCATTGCATACTATTAATGATGATAAAATTCTTAAGGCTTTGAGAAAAAATAATGGAATAACTACTAATACTATCTCATATATAGAAGAGCCAACTTTTATCAGCAAAATGATTGATAAACTTAGAGAGTGTCCAGAGCTATCTCATGTCGAAATTATATTTGAAACTATAGAATTTAAAGAATTAGGGATTATTTTTAAAGAGAAAAATAGAGTTGAGTATAGAGTGAAGACTAAAGATATGTTAGATATATTTAAAGAGTATTTATTTAATGGTGATAGTAATCTTATGAAAAATAAAGAAGGTGAATTCTTAAACAAATCTGTTATCAGTAAAAACAGTTTAACTCTTGCTCTAAGTATTATTTTTGATAATTATGGTAATCATGACTTAGAAGAACTTATATGTGATGAAAAGAGTAATTTACTAATATATTTTGACAGAAAAAAGAATAGAATTTTTAAACTCAATCTTAAAGAATTTGTGCAATATTATAAAATTGATGTGTATGAGAATCGTCACGGAAAAAACATTATTAATCAAATAGAAGATAACGAAAACAAACTAACTTATTCTGAATTGAGAAATATTTTAAAGCAAAAAGGATACTCTGATGAGACTATTAACGATATCTTTACTATGATTAAACAAGAAATGAAAGACAAAAAATAGGAGGTAATAAGTGCAAGAAGAATTTACATTAAAAATACTAAATAAAATAAAAGAAAACGAAGAATCTAAAGAATTCATTAAAGATTATATGATAATTGATAATATGATAGCGAATTATCCTAAGGATAATAATTTATATTTAATAGAATCTATTAAGAATAAGTATAGATATGAAATTAATATGTTAGCTAATTTAGAACAAATTATTAATAAAAGAAAAGCAGTTTCTTTAAATAATCATAGTTTTTTAGACTATTTGATATCAGTAAGACATTCGATGATTAGAATAGGAGTATTAAAGTTTATAGAGTGTAATTTAAAAGAAAGACTGGGAGATTGTATAGTTACCCCTGATGATAGAATACTTTATGAGACGATTTGTCTTTTTGAAAAACATTAGAGATTAATGACGTTTAATAGGTCATTCTTTAATTATTCTTGGTGTATATTTATTTCTTAGAGATTTGTTAATTAAATATAGCCGTTATCTTTTTTGAAGTAACATAAGTAACTAAAAAGTATTGACATACGAAGGTTACATATGTTACTTTATTTTCAGTTTTAAGGAACTAGTGATAGTAATTTGTGATGGAGATGAAAAATATGAAATGTGATATATGTGGTAATACTAACACTTATATAAAAGATCATAAACATAACTATAAAAGAGGAAACATAAAATATAGTTTTATCTCTAAAAGAAGATTTTGTTCTAATTGTAATAATTTAGTATACGATGCAGAGCTTGATAATGAAGCATCTAAAAAGGCTATATCAACGTATACAGAGATTGTAGGAATAAATCCAATAGAAATAATAAAATTAAGAAAAAGTTATAATTTAACTCAAGAACAATTTGCCAAAATTATTGGCTGCGCTAAGAAAACATTAATAAGTTACGAACAAGGGAAATCGATACCAAACGATATATATATTTAGTTACATTAAAGACCTTATTGGATAATCCAGATATTATAAGATTTTTAATTAATTCTAATAAAGAAAGATATAGTAGTCAGGAATACGAAATAATAAATAACAAGATATCAGTAAATTATCATAATAATTTTTTAAATAAAATAGCTCAAGAACTGACAGAATATAATGGCTATACTGAATTATCATTGGATAAAATAAAAAATTTAATTTTGATATTATCAAAGTCAGGAATTTTAAAAACAAAATTATTAAAAGAAATGTTTTATGTAGATTTTATTTCATATAAAGAAAGAGGATGTAGTATAACAGGATTAGCTTATACTAAATATCCATATGGACCAGTACCAAGCAATTTTGAAAATATTTTAAATAATTTAGAAAAACAAAAATATATAAATTACAAAATTATTTATAATGATAAAGGATATGAATATCATAAGATACAAAATATCGAAAATTTTAATTTGACATTTTTTTCAAAAGATGAATTAAAAATTATCGAAAAAGTAGAAAAATATTTTCAAAATTTTAATTCAAAACAGATAGTAGATTTTTCTCATAAAGAGAAAGCTTTCTTAGAAACGGAAATGTTTAAATCTATTGATTATAGTTATGCTTTTGACATAGATAGGGTATAATATAAATACTTTACAGTAAACTTGATTGAATTGTTCAAAAAAAATTGCATTTTTAACATATAATGCTAAAATATTAACTTGAAGTTTAATGAAAAGAAGTGGTGAAAATATGAAAAGTAAATTTAATATAATAAGAATACCTTTAATACTTATAAATCTAATTATATCTATATACATGATAATAAGTATTAACAAGTTAAATGTAATACCAATGAAATATTTTATTATAGGAATAGGAATACTAGCTGTTATAAATATCTTGTTGATAATTTTATTACTATTAAAGAATATAATATTTAAAATTATAGGAGTAATATTATCTATTATTTTAATAGCAGCCTCATTATTTGGATTGCCTTATATAAATAATACCAATGATTTCTTAGATAAATCATTTAATAATATTCAAAAAGAAATCTCTACTTATAATTTAATAGTTCTAAATAGTAGTAATTATACATCAAAAGAAGAATTAGAGAATAAAAAAATAGGATATTTAACAGAAACTAATGATGCATTAGCAAAATTAAATGAAGCTATTAAAACAGAAAATGAAGAATACGAAGATATATTCGAATTATATGATGCCTTATTAGACAAAAAGGTTGAAGCTATATTAATGGATGAGTCAATTATTGATGTAATTGCAGATGAAAAAAGAGATATAGAAAAAAATATTAAAGTATTATATAGTTTTGATTTAGAAACTATAATTGAAAAAGAAAAGAAAGAAGAGGAAAAAGTTCTTCGTCCAATTAACATTTATATCTCTGGTAGTGATTCTCGTAGTAACAACATTCAAAACAAATCAAGAAGTGACGTGAATATGGTTGTAACTATTAACCCAAACACTAACGAAATATTATTAACAAGTATTCCTAGAGATTACTATGTTCTAGTACATGGTCAAACAGGATTAAAAGATAAATTAACTCATAGTGGTATATATGGATTAGATGTATCAGCAGCTACTATTGAGGATTTATTTGATATTAAAATTGACTATAGTATTAAATTAGGATTCAATGCTGTAGAAGAAGTTGTAGATTTAGTAGGTGGTATAGATGTTGAAAGTGATATAACATTTAACTCTTATCATATAAAAGGCTGGGTAGTTAAAAAAGGTATAAATCATTTTGACGGGAAACAAGCTTTAGCATATGCTAGAGAGAGATATGCTTACGCATCAGGAGACAGACATCGTATTCAAAATCAACAACAAGTACTAGAAGCTACAATGAAAAAAGTATTATCTAATAAATCACTATTGTTAAAATATGATAGTTTATTAAATTCATTAGGAAATCTTTATAGAACAGACATTCCAAGAGAAGTAATAACTGAATATGTAAAAAAACAATTAAATGATGGTAAATCATGGACATTTACATCTCAATGGGTAGATGGAAAAGGTGCATCTTTAAATACTCATACAGCTCCTCAATATAAAAGATATGTTATGATTCCATACGAAGAAGATGTAGAAGAAGCAAGTGCTAAAATAAAAGAACTTATTGAAAAGAAATAGGTAACTAGATACAAAAGTATCTAGTTTTTATAACGGTAAAAAAAGTATCGCGTGATACTTAAAATACTTGACATTATACTTATAGCATAGTACACTTAATTTAATTAGGGAATAAAAAGGTAGAAAGGAAGTAAAATGTACTTAAATAAAACTACTGAAGAATTATGTGATTATTTAACTTCTATGAAACGTATATTACAAAGTAAAAAAGGAAGACTCGTTATAATAAGTAAAGAGAAAAATGATATATTTAGATATCTATATCAATTAACTGAAAAAGATATAAGACATCAACTTATTAGCATTAAGCCAAGCGAGTTTGAAGAGATAAGAGAAAGTACTCATCCAGACCATATAGGAGAGTTGCTATATATATGGTCTCCAACTAGAATATTAACAGCCCAAGATGGTACAAAAGTAGAAGAAAAATTATACGTAAAGACATATATCGATGAAAAGAAAGAACTTTTGATAGTAATATCTTTTCACCGATATGGTGACTTCAGTTGTGAAGGAGAATATATATGAGAAAATTTTGTGAACATTGTTTAAAAGAAGTAAATTGTACGTATGGCGAAAGGCAAAAAGAATTAGAGTATCTGAATCAAAAAGTTAAATTTTTAGAAAAATATTATATATGCAATAATTGTGAAAATGAATTTTATGATGACTTATATGACTATAATATAAAAGCTGGAAATAATGAATTAAGAAAATTATCTGGAACAATAACAATTGATGAAATTAAAGAAATAACACAAAAGTATAATATTGGAAAGAAACCTTTATCACTAGTATTGGGTTTAGGAGAAATAACCATAACTAGGTATTTAGATGGACAAAATCCAACTAAAGAAAATTCTGAATTATTAAAAAATATATTAAATAATCCATTATTATATGAAATATATTTAGAAGCAAATAAATACAAAATAACAAAAATAGCATATAAAAAATCTTTAGGTAAAACAAAGCAAATAGAGATGAATGAAGATAAGTCAAAAATATATAACATTGCGTTATATTTAATAAATAAAGCAAAAGAAATTGATTCACTATCATTACAAAAAATATTATATTTTTCACTTGGCTTTTTTTCTATTTTTTATAAAAGAAAATTAGCAAATGTAGAAGCTGAATCTTGGAAATATGGACCTGTCTACAAAGATGTATATGAATGTTTTTCATACTACGAATATAAAAAAATAGATTACAATGAATTATTAACAAATAAAGAATTATATTTAACAAAAGAAGAAAAAAGTTATTTAGATACTATGCTTGAATTTTTTGGATGTTATAGTGGTTCTATTTTAAGAGAAATGACACACTTAACTGACCCTTGGCTTAACACAAGAACTGGATTGAAGGAAGATGAATCTTCTAATAGAATAATAACTATAAAAGATATGGATACTTATTTTGAAAAAATATATAAAGAATATAATATGAAAAGTATAAAAGATATAAAAAAATATAGTGATGATTTATTTAAAGAGGCTCAAAGAAATTTATTTAATCGTAAAAATAAATAAAATTTTAAAATATATAATTCTTTTCGAAAAAATTATTTTGAAAGTAGTAGCTAAAAATGGTACTTTTGCACAACTTTTTAAATATTATAAATATATCCAAAATATAGAATAAATTAAGAAGAGGATTTTTGAATATGGAAAACATAAAAATTAAAGAATTTTATAACAAACTAATAAAAAAGGCAAGAGAGCAATCGAGGAATAAATATTGTCTTTGTTGTAACAAAGAAACTAGTTATATTAATTCTCATTCAATTCCTAGAATGATATTAAAAAAAATATCAGATAAGGGAATGGTTCTAACTTCAGAATCGTTTTATAACACTGGAGCATTACCAGAATCAAAAGGTTTGAATAATAGTGGCACATTTAAAAGAATATGCAAAAAATGTGATTCAACTTTATTTAGAGATTATGAAAAGGAAGAAAATTTATTAAAAGAGCCATCAAATAAAATATTAATGGAAATTGAATTAAAAAACATTCTAAAACTAATAGATCATAGACTTACTTTTATTGAGTTTTATAAACAATTATGGATAAAAGCTTATGGCATTGATAAAATCGAAATGCAAAATAATATTAGAGTAAATAAAATTGATTATGATGAATTTAAAGAACAATTTATCTATATTAAGAAAAAATTAGATGAAGATGAATTGATTGAATATGACATTATATTTTGGAAAAAATTGAATTATGTTGTACCAGTAGCATTTCAAGGACAATTAAAATTACATGGAGATTTAAAAGGAAATACAATTAATGATATTTATAATTTTGATTCTTCATATAAAATAGAATACTTAAACTTATGTATATTTCCTCTGGAAAAAGAAAGTATTATTTTATTATATCAACGAAAAGAAAATATTAGATATGACAAATTTATTAATCAATTTAAGGAGTTAGGTGAAGAAGAAAAGTTACAACTTATTACATTTATTATAATAATGTATTGTGAAGATTATTTTATTAATCCCAATTTAGAAGAAGAAATTAAAAAAAATAAAACAATAAAAGAATGTTCAAATTATTTAGAGGAGATTCCTATAGATTTTGAAAACCAGTTTATGAAAGACTTTGAAATAAAAAGACAACTGAATTTACTGAAAAATTATGTAAATATTCCTAATATATTATCAGAAAAGTACTCCGTGAAAAAATAAAAGAACTTATTAATAAACAATAAATATAATTTTAACCAGACAAAAATAATGTCTGGTTTTATTATGTAATCATAAAAGAAAATGTTATAATGTTCATATAGATTAATAAGGGTAGCATAACATATTTATATAAGAAAGTAGGAAATAAAAATGTATAAAATAAAAGACTTATATGATTTAAATCATACTCTAGCTAATAATTATCTAAGTACTTTTGAATATCCGTGGGAAGCATTAAAAGGAATTAAAGATTTTATAATAGAATTAGGTAAAACTTTAGATGATGATTATGAAGAAATAAAAGAAAATGTCTGGGTACATAAGACAGCTTTAGTATTCGATTCAGCTTACTTAGGATCTCCATGTATAATAGGACCTAACACTGAAGTAAGACATTGTGCTTTTATTAGAGGAAATGCCTTAGTAGGAGAAAACTGTGTTGTAGGTAATTCAGTAGAATTAAAAAATGTAATTCTATTCGATAATGTTCAAGTACCACATTATAACTATATTGGAGACTCTATCTTAGGATATAAATCTCATATGGGAGCAGGCTCTATTACAAGTAATGTAAAAAGTGATAAAACTTTAGTTAAGATTAATGATAGAAAAAATAATGAAGTAATAGAAACTAATCTAAAAAAAGTAGGAGCTATGTTAGGTGACTATGTTGAAGTAGGATGCAATAGTGTCTTAAATCCTGGTACAGTAATCGGACGTAATACTAATATCTATCCTACATCATGTGTAAGAGGAGTAGTACTTGAAAACTCAATATATAAAAATATGAATAACATCATAGAAAAGGAGAATATTTAATATGGGAAAATATTTTGGAACAGATGGTTTCAGAGGAGAAGCCAATGTTAATTTAACTGTAGAACATGCCTATAAAGTAGGAAGATACCTTGGTTGGTACTTTGGCCAAAACAAAGACCATGCAAGAATAGTAATAGGAAAAGATACAAGAAGAAGTTCATATATGTTGGAGTACTCTTTAGTAGCTGGATTAACTGCTAGTGGAGCTAATGCCTATTTAATGCATGTAACTACAACACCAAGTGTTGCTTATATAACAAGAACAGATGACTTTGATTGCGGAATAATGATTTCAGCTTCTCATAATCCATACTATGATAACGGTATTAAGATTATCGATAACAAAGGCCATAAGATGTCTTCAGAAGTCGAAGATTTAATTGAAAAATATATTGATGGTGAAATAGAAGAATTACCATTCGCTAAAAAAGATGAAATAGGGTGTGCAACAGACTATTCAGTAGGAAGAAACAGATATATTGGTTACTTAATGTCAGTACCTACAAGAGCATTTAAAAATATTAAAGTAGGTTTGGATTGTGCAAATGGAGCAAGTTCAAACATTGCCAAAGCAGTCTTCGATGCCCTAGGAGCTAAAACATATGTTATTAATAATGACCCAGATGGTTTAAATATAAATACGAATTGCGGCTCAACTCATATTGAAGGATTACAAGCGTTAGTTAAAGAAAAAGAGCTTGATATTGCTTTTGCTTTTGATGGAGATGCTGATAGATGTTTAGCTGTTGATGAAAAAGGGAATGTTGTTGACGGAGACTTAATACTTTATATATGTGGAAAATACTTAAAAGATCATAAAGAATTAGCTAATGATACTATCGTTACAACAGTAATGTCAAACCTAGGTTTATATAAAGCTTGTGATAAAATAGGCATTAAATACGAAAAAACTGCTGTAGGAGATAAATATGTTAATGAAAATATGGTGACGAATGGTCATGTTTTAGGTGGTGAACAATCAGGACACATTATATTCTCTAAACATGCTACTACAGGTGATGGGATTCTAACTTCTTTAAAAATAATGGAAGCTGTAATAGAAAGTAAAAGTACTCTTAGTACATTAGCATCACCAATAGTTATTTATCCACAATTATTAAAAAATGTTAAAGTAAAAAGTAAACCTGCCGTTAAAGAAGATGAAGTAGTCCAAAATAAAATAAAAGAAGTAGAAAGCATTCTTGGTAGTGAAGGAAGAGTCCTAGTAAGAGAATCAGGAACAGAACCAGTAATAAGAGTAATGGTTGAAGCTTCTACAAATGAACTATGTACTAAATATGTCGATGAAATAATTGAAGTAATAAAAGAACAAGGACATTTAGTATAATGAATTTATAAATAGCCAAGGTAAAACTGAGCTATTTTTTTATCTATTAGGAAAATTTTTAAAATATGGAAAATTATGGTAATATAACTCCAACAGGAGGTATGACTATGAAAAATAACAATCTTATTTCATTGGCTCCATCATACGAAGCAGAAGATGTAAAAATTTATAAACCATATCTAGATAAAGCAATATTAGAAAAAGAATATGAAAATAGCCATAAATATAAAAATAAAAACATAGCTATTTCTGGTGGATTCGGTGCTGGTAAAAGTAGTGTTATTAAATCCTATATAAAAAATTCACAATATAAAAACAAAACTCTATATGTATCACTCGGTTCATACATAGAACAAAATAAACCAAAATTAGAATCAGGCGAAATAAAAGACATAGAAATCAGCATATTACAACAAATAATATATTCTGTACGACCTGATAAGATTCCATTTTCAAGAATTGCCAGAATAGATAAAGACAAAAATGTGATTATAATATGGTCTCTATTAACTTCAATAATTGCAAACCCTATTATTTGCTTCATTTTTAATATAATATGTAATAAAAAAATTTTAGAGTTAGAAAATGGAACAACAATAATGTATACCTTATGCACAATCACATTTTTTGCCATTTGGTTTATGTTTTATTATATACTTAGTAGATTTAATTTTAACAGTATAAATTTAAGCATATCAGATATAAAAGCAAGTGCTAATAACACTGAAGAATTGTCTATTCTTAATAAATACATAGATGAGCTAGTATACTTTTTTCTAAATACAGACTATGAAATAATTGTATTTGAAGATATTGATAGACTAAATGAGTGCCAGAAAATTTTTTCGAAACTAAAAGAAATAAATGCAATCATCAACATAGCAATTAACAATAAAACAATTAGATTTATATATGCGGTAGGAGATACTATTTTTGATAGTGGAGAAAAACGTACCAAATTTTTTGACATTATAATACCAATAATTCCATATGCTGGTGATCAAAGTACAAAAGATATTTTTAAAAAAGAATTAGAAGAAGAATTAAAGTGTGGATTAGATCTAACTGACTTTAGAATCGTTGGTTCATTTACTGATAATGCAAGAAAAGCATATGAAATTATAAATGAATATCGAATTTTTAAGCAAAATATAAATGATGAAAACAAATTGATTGTTAAACAATTATTTTATATGTCAGCATATAAGGTTTTATATCCTCAGGAATTTGAACTATTATATTACAACAAAGGACTTATTTCATTCTTCATAACCAAAGAATTTAGAAAAGATTGCGTATATTATATTAAAGAAAAAAGAATTAAAGCAACCAAAAATAGATTAGATAAACTAAAAGAATTAGAAAAAGATATTATAGAAAAATATATAAAAGAGTTTCTTCTTTTCTTGAAAAATAAATATACTCTAAATGAAAATGATATATTATCTTTTTATGATAAAAATGATGCTATTTTAACTACTACAAAAGAAATAGAAGATAATCCAGAGAGGTTCTATAAAATATTAGATAATGAAATATATTCCCAATACGAAGGAAATATATTAGATGAAGAAGAACTTTTTAGTTTTATGGAAAAAAACAAGATTAAAGAATTAATTGAAAGCCAAGGTAAAAAAGAGCAACAATTGCAAATAGAATATGAGATTTCGAGTATAGAAAATGAAAATATTAACTATAACACACTAGAAAGTTTTGAAATAAAAGAATATTTATACTACCTTTCTGAGAGTAGGGAAGACAAATTAAATGAGTTTGAAAAAGTTCTTATAGAGTATGACTTAGTAAATCAAAATACTAAAAAAATAATTATGAAACAGCACAAGATAGTGCTTAATGATACTGATGAAGAGGTCTTAGAAAGAATCATAATTGGAGAAATAATTTCTTGGAATAGTGAAATAGTAAACCCATCAGCAATGATAGATGAAATTGGTACAGAGAATTTTATACTTGATTCTATGTGTCAGAAAAAACTATATGAAGAAATATTAAAAAGGGAAAATAGTAAAGAATTTATAAATTCGATTTTTGAAAATATTACTCCTTATAAAATCTTAACAATAGCAAATATAGAAGAAAGTGGAGTAAAATTCATAAGTAACATAGGAAAAAATATTAATAAAATATGGAATGTTATTTCGAAAAGTTATTTGGCAGATGATAAAAATTTAGTACATTATTATGTATATAAAACAATTAAAGAAATCTCTCCTAGTCTATTAGAAAAGAATTCACCATTTTATAATTATGTTACTAGTGAGGAAGGAATTCTAGATATTTTAGAACAACATTATAATGAGATTGAATATAAATTATTGGATTTTGATATAACATTTAAATCAAGCGTAATATTTAGCAAGAAAAATCCAAATATGTTGAACTTAATTTATGAAAACAATATGTTTGAAAAAAACTTTAATCAAATTCAGGAATTATGTGAACATTTAGGAATAGATTATGATATCAATAAAATCTTAGAATCAATTTTATCAAATAAATCTGATAATAATGTAAAAAAAATGATAAGTTATAATATTGAAGATACAATAAATATTATATTAAAAAGAGCTATCACTCAAAAAGATAGTGATGAATTTCTAGTTGGTTTTATTGCAAAGAATAATTTAGATGAAGATACATTTGAAAAATTAATCAAAATTGAAGAAACTAAGTTTTCAGATATATCATCAATAGACAAAAAATACTATGAATTATTAAAAGAGCACAATAAGATTATTGGTAATTGGCACAATATTTATAATATTTTTGTTTATAATGAACAAGAAATTGATGATTATTTGTTAGAATTTATTGAAGAAAATAAATTTGATTTATCAACTGATGAGTTTGACCATGATAAGTATTTGAATCTATGCGGAAAGATTGTGAAAAATAATGCCATAGATAATGAAACTTATAAGATTATAAACAAGTCAGTAATGAACAATAGAATATATACTACTATTGATGGTATACCAATTGAAAAACTAAAAATTCAAATAGAAGATAAAAAAATTGTAATAAAAGATATTGAAAAATATAATGTAATAATAAATAATGAAGAGTTGTCAGATATTGAAAAAGCAAGCATTCTTATAAATTCTTTTGATTATTTAGAAAATAAAAAAATTGATAATATGAACAATATCATCCTAAATGAAATTTTAGAATCTGATTTGTTAGATCAAAAGAAAATAGATTTTATTTTAAGACATAAAGAAACATTTAATGAAGAATTTAATGAAAAAGTTGTTAACTTTATTATAAATAATGAATTAAAAATAAATAATAATGATATTTATTCGCTATTGAGTAATTTAAAAAATGAAAATAAAAAAATTAAGTTTATCATAAAAAATAAAAAAATATTAGAAGAATATGATATCGATGATATATTAAATATTATTGGTGGAAATTGCATAAAAATACTAAACAGAGAATATCCAGTATATTTTGATAACAATGAATATTGTCGTGATTTTCTAGATATTCTAGCATCAGATGACTACAAAAAAATAGATCATTATGATATAACAAAGAATTTCCTTCAAGTAGCTTATAATAAGAAGAAAAATAAAAAGAACAGTTAACTGAAGTAAAGTATTGCTAGTATAAAGGAGGATTTCTATGAAATGTATATTAATGCACAAAAATACAGAAGTATTAGTTGCAGAATACAATAATGTTTCAAAATTTTTTGATGAAATTATCGAAATAAAAAATATAGAATATTCTCCTTTATCATTAAGTAATTTATATAATAACTATGATGAAACTCAATTCAAAATCGCCTTATCAGATTGGTTTAAGGGAAGAGGAATTCCTTCTTGGCGTGATAAATTAGATATTCTTTTAGTTAGATTAAATATAAAAACTCCAGAAGAACTACTTGATAAAGCTTTCGGCTTATCTTTATCCGACCAATATTGGATAAAACCATTAGATGCAAATATAACATATGATGATATAAATTTCTTTGATCATGACTTTGAATATTCTGAGTTTATGACAGCTTCTTTATCCAACAATGAGATAAATATAACATCAACGAATTCCTTAAAGACTCCAAACAATACTACAGATGGAATGCTAAAAAAAGCATGGATAATAAAGGATAGTAAGAGATGCTTATTAAAAAGTGGCTACAAAAATGAAATATTACAACCATTCAATGAAGTACTAGCTAGTATGATATGTAATAGATTAAATTTTGAACATGTCCCATATACATTAGAAGTAATAAATAATAAAGTAGTATCAAGTTGTGAATGTTTTATAAACAAAGACACAGAATTTATTCCAGCTTCTCAAATACTAAATGGCATCACAAAAAACAAATCGAAAAAAGACTATTTTAATTACATAAAAATATTAGAAGATCATGGAATTACAAATGCCAAGGAAAAATTAGAGAATATGTATATTTTAGACTTTTTAATTATGAATGAGGACAGACATTTAAATAATTTTGGTATTATAAGAGATGTTAATAATTTAAAATGGTTAGATGTAGCTCCGATATTTGACAATGGCCAATCCTTAAATGTTATAGCGTATGATAGTGATGAACTTGCCATTAGTGGTGAAGGTCGTTTCTTTTATAATATTGAAACATTCGACAACATAATAAAGATTGTAGATAACATAAAAAGAATAGATGTTAATAAGTTAGATGGAATAGTGGAAGAATTCGATGAACTTCTTACTAAATATAAAAATATTACAGGGATAAGTGACGATAGAATTCATAAATTATGCATCCTATTAAATAGACAAATAAATAAACTTAAAAATATTATAAATGTTCAAGACTGACATGAAGCAGACAATGTCAGTTTTATGTTACAATAAATATACACAAAGAAAGGAAGTCCAACATGAATGAAATAAAATGCCCAAAATGCGGAACAGTATTCCAAATAGATGAATCAGATTACGATTCAATAGTAAAACAAATTCGAGATAAAGAATTTAATAAAGAAATAAATATAAGAGAAGAGCAATATCAAAAAGATAAAGAAAATGCTATAAAATTAGTAGAAGCGGATATTACAAGTAAACTAAAAGAAGAATTAAATAAAAAAGACATTGAATTAACAAATCTTCGCAACGAGTTAAAGACAAAAGAAGAACAAGTTGAAAATAAACTAGAAAAAGAATACACAGATAAACTTAATAAAAAAGAACTAGAACTATCTAATTTAAAAAATGAACTTAAACTAAAAGAAACGGAGACAGAGCTTGCTATTAAAAATACGATTGCTGAAAAAGATAAAGAGCTAAGTAATTTGAATAGTGAACTTAATTTAAGTAAAAGCGAATATCTATTAAAAGAAAAGAACTTAAAAGAAAGTTACGAAGAAAAACTAAAAAATAAAGAAGAGCAATTAGCTTACTACAAAGACTTTAAAGCGAGACAATCTACTAAAATGATTGGTGAATCCCTAGAAGTTCATTGTAGTAATGAATTCAATTCCTTAAGGCCATTATTTAAAAATGCTTATTTCGAAAAAGATAATGATATAAAAACAGGTTCAAAAGGAGACTTTATCTTTAGAGATTATGATGATGAAGGAACGGAAATAGTTTCTATTATGTTTGAAATGAAAAATGAAGCTGACCAAACTTCAACAAAGCATAAAAATGAAGATTTCTTGCGTGAATTAGACAAAGACCGTAAAGAGAAAAAATGTGAATATGCTGTTTTAGTATCATTACTTGAAATAGATAATGAATACTATAATAATGGAATAGTAGATATGTCTCATAAATATGAAAAGATGTATGTAATCCGTCCTCAATTCTTTATACCTTTAATAACTCTTATAAGAGGAATAGCTCTAAACTCATTAAGTTATAAAAAAGAACTAGCTACTATCAGAAATCAAAATATCGATATATCAAACTTTGAAGAAAAAATGGAATCCTTTAAAGAAGGATTTGGACGTAATTATCGTCTAGCTAGTGAAAAATTTAAAAAAGCTATTGATGAAATAGACAAAACAATTGATCATTTACAAAAAACTAAAGAAGCTTTACTATCTAGTGAAAATAATTTAAGACTTGCTAACAATAAAGCTGAAGAACTAACCATAAAGAAATTAACAAATGGTAATGAAACTATGTCTAAAATGTTTGAAGAACTAAATAAAGAAGATAGTGAGATTGTCGATAATTAACAAAATATAAAGGAATATTTAACAAAAGTATTTCTTTTTTATTTTAAAATGTTAAAATTATCTTGGTAACAGAAAGGAACATAACTATGTCTATAATAAAAAACAAAATATATAATATTTTCAAATGGAACACCGAAGAACTGGTTAAAGCCTTAATTGGTATTATAATTTTTTCAATAGCTATCAATATCTTTATCGTTCCAAACAGCCTTTATAATGGAGGAGTTCTAGGAATATCCCAGTTAATAAGAAGCTTCTTATCCACAATGTTTCATATTGAATTTACCTTTGATATATCAGGACTTATTTATTTTATAATTAATATTCCATTATTTATCCTAGCATATAAAAAAGTTAGTAAACCATTCTTTTGGCGTACCATTCTATGCGTAGTAATACAAACTATCTTCTTATCTATAATTCCCGTGCCAGAGCAACCAATCGTTGATAGTATGTTAACCTCAGTTCTAATTGGTGGAATATTAGCTGGAATAGGTTGTGGCATGTCTTTATCAGCAGGCTCAAGTGGTGGTGGAACCGAAATAGTAGGTATTATTATCAGTATGAAAAATCGTAATCTATCAGTTGGCAAATTAGATTTAGTAATAAATATAATCATCTATATTATATGTGGAGTTCTATATGGTCTAGAAACAATGATTTACTCAATAATATATAGTGTCTTTTTAACTTTGATGTTAGACAATACACATGAACAAAATATCTGCTCAACAGCAATAGTCTTTACAAAAAATAAACCAGATAAAATTTTAGACTTTGTAAAAAATACGATTGATCGAGACGCAACATATTGGGAAGCAACTGGAGGATATAATCATTCTAAAACCTATATAACTTATATTGTTCTATCTAAATATGAGTTACAAAGACTAGAAAGACAATTAAAAGATCTTGACCCTAATGCTTTTTTAGTTAAAGCAAATGGTGTTGAAATAAATGGTAACTTTCAAAAAGTCTTTACAGATTAAAAAATAAATATCGTTTACTTAAACCTTTACAATCATTATAATATTATTGTAGAGGTTTTTTATTATAAAAACTAATAATATTTTTAATTACAATTATATAAAATATAAAAAGAAATCCAAAAGAAAGGATAGTTAATATGGAAGATTATAAAATAACTTATGAAATATTAGATTATGATAAATATAATAAAAGATTATCTAATATAATAAATAATCCTCTAAATAAATTTCCAGTAACAGTTCATAAACCAATTGGTCAATCAGAATGTGGGTTTGATATTGAACACTATTCTATAGGCAATGGCCCAATGCACATTGTTTATATGGCAGGAGCTCATGGTAACGAAATAATAGGTGTCGATTATATAACTCAGTTAATGGAAAATATTGCCTTAGCTAATGGAGTATATAAAGATTTCGACCCAGAACAATTCACGTTAGATTTTATCCCATGTCAAAATCCCGAAGGTTTCTTTACAACAACATACGCTCTTAATTATATAATGAAGGATATGACAGTCGAAGAAATAGAACAATTCAGCAAGAAGTATTGGGCTTCATATCGTGAAGATGATATTAATGTTACAGGAGTCAATGCCATAATAAACTTTTTCTGTGAAAAATTTGCCATTACTCAATCCCGAAGTGAATTAACTAAACTTTTTTGGCATCTAAGTATTGATAGAGAAATAACTCCACAATATATAACTTCCTTCTTATCTAGTTCCACTAATATTGATATAAAAGCCATAGAAAATCTTGTTAACGAAAAATGGACAGAAAAGCTAAAAGAAAAGAAGTCTATTTCACCACAAAAATTACATCATAAAATATTTGAAGGTTTAAGTCTTGAGTGTATTCCTGAAACAGATGAAAAACATTGTAAACTAAAAGAAACTTTAAGAAAAATATATAGTACAAATAAATTTCCGATTGAAACTTTAGCCAACTTTTTTGCTAATAGTAGTGGAGTTAACTTAAATGACAATAACATCTATTTCTACAACGAAATAAAAGAAAGAACATCAAGTGAAGGATTAATATATGCTAATTTAAGAGATAATAATCTTTTAAAAAATGTTCCAGGACCAGTAGGAATGCCCAGTCGAAGTCTTGACGAGCCTTTTGAATACACTCCAGAAAATAAAGCTTTATTAGATTTTCTTGAACAACAAGACAAGAAAAATGAAAATTATGCATTCTTTAATATTCATGGAACAGGTGGTCTAATCTATTTGTATCCAGTTGCCGAAGACGATATGGAAAAAGCTCATACAGAAGTTGTCACTAGAAATTTCTCCTTTCTAATAAATAATCGTTTAGCTACAGAATATGCAAGAGAAACAGGAACTGAATATCAAGAAAAAACAGGTACATATAATCCATATAAAACTATGGGCTATCCAGATAAAATTTCTGGAGTAGGAGATTTACTAAGAAAAAAATATATTTCATCATTTATATTGGAATTATCTAAAATGGGTGGTAATCCAATTGCTCCGTATGGAGACCGTATAGGCAATTACAATATTACTATGACATCAAATATGCGTGCCAATATGAAAATGCTTAAAACAATATTAGCAATAAGTCATCTATATGAAACATCTTATACCATGAAGTATGACGAAACAGGGAGGGTTCATTATGGAGAAACAGCCAGAAGAAAATAAACTAATAATAGTTGATTATAGTAAAAATACAATTGAGTTATATGAAAATAAAAATTTAATAAAAACACTATATGGGGTATATATAGGAGAGAATGGTTTAACTAACAATAAAAAAGAAGGGGATAGATGTACTCCAATTGGCTTATATAAATTAGGATTTGCCTTTGGAACTTTAGAAAATACTTTTGAATATCCATATTACAAAATAAATAATAACCATTACTGGGTAGATGATGCAACATCACAATACTATAATGAATGGGTTGAGGTTACAGAGTCTAATAAAAGTTTCAACTATCCTTACATGAATACAGTTAAAGAAATAAATTGGAATAGCGCAGAACACTTGAGTGACTACCCCAAACAATATGAATTAGCCTTTGTGATTGAATATAACATTAATCCTAAAGAAATAAATCATGGATCAGCTATATTCTTCCATGTAAAAAATAAAGAAACAACTGCCGGATGTGTTGCAACAACTATCGAAAACTTAAAATACATTATCGACTGGCTTAAACAAGATAAAGCAGAAATACTAATAAAAGATTAAAATAGAAGTTTTTCCTATTAAAAGCTTCTTTTTTTTGTAATTATTTTTTCATAAATACATATAATAAATATAGGTATAATTAGCCTTTATATAAGCATAAAGAATAATTATTTAAAAATAAGCAATAAAAATTTGACAGTAGCTGTTTTTGTGTTATAATGAAGTTGCTTTTGAAGAAAAAAGCCCTGAAAATATACCAAAAAATAATTTTTTTAAAAAAAGTTAAAATAAAAGTTGACAATGAAAAAAACTAGTGGTATATTATTCAACGTTGCTGATGAAAAGCTCCTAAAAGAGCTAAAAAAAAGCAAAGAAATATGCCAAAAACAAAAGAAAAAAAGTTTTAAAAAAATGTCGAAAAAAGTTGACATAAATAAAACAATTTGGTATATTAGATAAGCAACCAAGAAAAGAGCTTGGAAGCAGAAAATGATCTTTGAAAACTAAGTAAAAAAGTCAATTTGAGTAGCTTTGTGATCAAAACTTAAATTAATGATTTAAATAAATCAATTTTTAATGAGAGTTTGATCCTGGCTCAGGATGAACGCTGGCGGCATGCCTAAGACATGCAAGTCGTACGAAGCGGCCCACAG